>Ga0190367_1000658_pt1 | contig 23617 bp, 25 predicted proteins | sample 4872181011_MG_FD_171838 | JGI IMG/M metagenome (GOLD analysis project Ga0190367, IMG submission 171838) | Hydrothermal vent microbial mat bacterial communities from Southern Trench, Guaymas Basin, Mexico - 4872-18-10-11_MG | ecosystem: Environmental > Aquatic > Marine > Hydrothermal vents >...
GAATGGGATGTTGATGGTATGAAGGTTGCGATTGGTGTTGAAAGGGCAAAATTGCATGAGTGAAATAGTCCATATTTAAACTTAAGTTTGCTCCCAAAAATGCATATGAATTCTTTTAATAGTAGATAGGCTTTTTCATCTTTCTGCAGTATCTTTTTGCCCTCTTGATGTTTTCCTGTCTCCCTTGAGAAAATGACATCTTTTTATACAAAATGCGTAAAGATCGATTATTCTTTACCAGTGCTTTTTGCGAATTGTAATGCATCTTCATAACTTTCAAAGATTTTTTTTCCAGAATCCATTATAAGGATCTGATCGGATGATTTACATAAACTATATACCCCCAACTTAATTCACTCCCTTATGTATTGGCCACTAACAGGGATAAACCTCCTGGGTTTTATCAGCTTATCGTATTTTTTTATGCCTTCAAGCTCTATAACCAACCAACGTTTCTTCTTTTCTCCACCCCTACTTTTAAACGATTTCCATTTTTCTTGTAACTTAACGTATTTTTTTAGCTCCTCTTTCGTTAAAAACACCCTATCTCCATACATTTCAAAGACTTTCATTGGATCGTCGATTAATTTAATGTCTTTGATCTTAGCCTCACCTATGAATCCTGTATCCTTTCTCGATTGATAAAATACGAATTTCATTCCTGGAGTTAGCTTCTTCCATATCGTAGCAGGTTTAATGAACACATCTTTACCTTCCTTAAAAAATCGATCCATGAATTGCTTAGGTATTGGGAACGCTACACCTACAATCTTTGTCATTATAGACACCCCAACTATCTAAATTTGTTAAGAAGGTCTTAATAATCTTTATATCATTATCATCTAACTCGTATAACCTATAAACTAATTGATCAATTTCATTCTCAAGTTTAGAAATTGGTTCTCTTTCTAATTCTTTCTTGTCTTTTTCATATCTTCTCAGAATCTCCTCTACGATGTCATTACTTTTTGGAATTATAATCCTGATAACATCATTTTTCTTAACATTTTTACCACTAAGAGCAATTTGAATGTATTTTGCTTTCACTTCTGAGTCGACTATTATTGGCTTTTCTTTACCTATTATGACCGCAAATTCAGTCCCTTCAAGATTTCTTTCAATTTTTGGAGATAACATTTTATGGGATGACTTAAACTTTATTAAGATTAAATCGAATTCCTTACCCAATTTCCTATACTTCCTTATATATTCATCGGGAAATGTATTAATCCTTTGCTCTATCTTTACTTTATTAAGGATTTTTTCAACTCTCTTAATAATCTCTAAGGCGATTTTCTCATCCTCTTTGGTTTTAGGCAATTTTATTGGTAATCTTTCTAAATATACACGAGTAAAACTGTAATATCGACCTTGCACGAATGTACTCATCTTTGTTATGATCAGGAACATCAGCTTAGAGTTTAGAATTCCTAGCAGATACTTCATGTCAACTGATTTTTTAGGTATTATTGCAACACATGAATCCATTATATAGAAATCTCCATTCTCATCTAACGCAAATCTGTTTATATCCGAAATTCTTGGCGTAATTATTTTTGGTTTTGATAATAGGTTAGGATCTCTTTCTCTCCAAAGAGAATACCATCCTTTACCCCATTCTTCAATATATTTGCCATCAAGCTTTCTACCTTGAAGTTTATCATAGAATTTATGTAGATACTTACTTAAGTTAGGATATTCGTCTAAATTGATTAGATTACCTTGTGAGTCATAGGGATATATAATGTAACGTCCATCCCAAGAAATTCTCCATCGTTCAACATCTCTCCCCTTTAGAACTTTCTTACAAGCATTCCTTTCAATAGAATGTTTTATAATTGTATCATGATTAACAACATATATTTTTTCACCAAACTCTCCTCCAATGGTTATGCCTTGAAAGATCTCCTTTGAAATGTCATTAAGGGGTACATATGCGTCTGATCGTAGTAACTTTTCTATTATATCACTTAATCGACCCTCACTGAGCATCCATGATTCTTGACTAAGCATACCTTGCCGTATTTCATAGGTATTGAACAAGTCTGTATGCTCCGTAGGCTTATGCAGCTTTTTAATTAGTTCACGGGAACTTATTTCAGATACTCCATTCTTAATTTCAACAAATAAAAATGTGTTCTTACTGCTGTTCTTAACATTCCTACAGCGCTCTAGAATTATAATACAAGGATAGTTGGTTGCATCAGCAAATATTCGAGTATCTCCAAAATCTATTACTTGATTTATTTTGCATGTTTTTAAGATGATACTCCTGATTCCTTTTCCGTAATTTGTCTTAAGAAAACGATTCTGAACAATAAAGCCTAACTTACCTCCATTCTTGAGCCAATATATTCCTCTCTCAATGAAAAGAACATAAATATCATATTTACCTACGGCGGACTTATAGACTTCCTTATAATACTCCTTTAGCTGTACATCTGATAAAGACCCCTTCTCACCCTTTAATATACCTCCCCACGGTGGATTACCAACGACAAAATCATATTTTACGTGATTTTTGAGTAAACTTGCAAGAGCAAAATCTTCAATCGACTTTATAAGTCTTCCATCGCCAAACTTATATTTTAGTTCCTTCACAACATCTATAAGCTTCTGAGCATATGGTTCAAAGAAATTAACAAGCTTAGTCCAATCCTTATCAGCTAAGTATCCCTTAAACGCTTTCTCCAGATCATATCTGCTAATATTATCCTTTCCATTACTAAAAGCATCTTTAACACAATCAAATACAGCCTGTAAAGCTAAGAAATACTCTGGAATATTCAATAAGCCCGTTCGGTCAGATACAGCCACACTTATATTAGGCATATCTATTTCAACTTTAATGAACTCTCTTTCCTCTCCTCGTCTTATTGGAAGTCTAAGATTCATTGTTATCGTATCTGGATTGTCAAGTGAAACTTTTCCAGTTTTAGTTTCGTCCTCCAGCGAATCTGTTCTAAAGATTGGTAATCTTCTTAGAGTGAATGTCTTATTAGCATCAATTGCCTTTTTATAGTAAGGAAGCAACACTAACATGAATTGAATTTGAGCCATTAATGTTGCAAAGGGGTGTATATCAAATCCAACTATGTGAAATTCTTTACATAGCTTATCCAAAACAAAATCCCAACCTTTCTCCTCACCCAAATTCTCAGCTTCTTTCAACCATCTCTTTAAAGCTTCAACTAAGAATGTTCCAGAACCACACGCGGGATCTAAAAGCCTTTTTTCAATTATACTTTTACCTCTATATCCTATAGCATCTATGATGTATTCTACAACTTCCCTGGGTGTGTAGAATTCACCCAATGCTTTTCTTGTCTCCTTATCAAAGTATTTTTGGTATAAAGTACCTAACGGGTCTCCAACAATTTCAGAGAAGTCGAACTTGTAAAGAGTTAGTAAAACTTGTCCAACTGCTCTACTAAAATTTAGCATATATTCATCGACTTTCTTGGCACTAAATATTTCATCATCACTTAGTTTGAAATCATCAATCCACCAATAGAATATATCCTCCTCAAAGACGGACTCAACTAGTTCTCGTCTCATCTTCTCTATTAAGTTTCTTAGCAATACAGCCCAAGCAACCATTGGTATGTCCCTACCTCTAAATGAGTATCTTCTTACTTCATTCTGAATGAATCCGGAGAAGCTTATATGTGGAAATCCATAGTCTTCACAAGCCTTAGCGAGAATTAATCTTGTAAATAAAGCATAAGCAGTTTCTAAGCAGAACATGAATCTATATAACGTTTCATCAGCTATTTCACCTATTAGCTTATCGAGAATCTTTTGCCAATTTTCTGGAATCTTTTCGGGTTTTCTAGCGTAATATTTCTTCCAAAAGTCATAAGCATTCGTTAGAAAATTTAATTTACCATATCTTGAACTAAAGAGGTTAAATGTCCTTTCAACCAATTTTGCAAAAACTGAATCCTCTTTAAGTTCAAAACTTGCAAAAAAGTGCTCTCTTGCAACATCATCCCTAAGATTCAATCTTTCTTTTACATTTTTAAATCTTCCAAAATAATTTAAAATTTGATCTACTCTCGTAATGTCAAGTTCTGGTTTCCTTAGACAAACATAGATGACTTTACAGTCATCGATAGTGATATTACTAAGATCAACATCCAATTTAACATCATAATTTTCATTAATTCTTTCATATATAATAAGCTTAGCACCATCTGTTAATACACCATATTTAGCTTTCAATGGTTTGACGTAATTATCCCATAATTGTTTGAAGTCCTCTCTGTTTAAGCCTTCTAATGGTTTTTTGACTTCTATCACAAATATAATGTTATTATAATCATCTAAACATACTATATCTGTTCTCTTTTCTCTAACCCTCTTTTCAATACGAATATCTTTACCTATCTTCCTATAACCTAAAATTTTGAGTATTTCTTTTTCTATCAGTGCCGTTTTTAATTCGTCGTGACTTTCGTAATTTTTTGCATCCTCATGAAGGTCTCTAAATTTTTGTTTAAGCTCATTCAATATTTTTTCTTCAGTCATACTTCTTCTCACACTCCTATAATTAAGTTAAAATCCTCTCTAGGAATTTCTCTCATAGCCTTACCCATAAGATGTCCAGTCCACTTCTTCTTGTTCATAATAAACTTCAGCTTTGGAATTAAGGACTTAAACTCAATGGGTTTATCGAATACCTTAATCGGCTTTATTTTAACCCTCCAAGGGAAGATTTCACTGCTACTCCTCATACCCTTCGAACTAAAGATTCGTGTAGAATCCTTAAACGGCTCGGATACAACCTCATAAACAGCTACAATCTTCGGCTCAATTACCTTATCCTTATACCTTTCCTGCTTAACGTAAATAACGAGCTTGTCACCAGGCTTAACCTTAGTAATCGTATTCTTGTGTCTATCGGGAACTCCCCAAATATTCTTTTTCTTAATTACCTTCCAATTCTCCCAAGTTGTAATACAAAGCCAATAAACCATAATATCACCTCATTCTTACTTTATATATACTTTTTACAGTTGAGCTAAGCATTATTAAAAATATTTCCAAGAGACTCTGTTGGTAATGACTTTGATGTATCAAAGGAGGTTTAAATCTGAAGACAATGGCATTAACCGAAGGTGATTAGAACAATCCCAATAAAAAATCATCATGAAGATACTACTCGTCACTGGAAGAATCATGGAGAAAGAAGTTAAGAAAATTGCCGAGAAGTTCAACTGTGATGTTTACGTTGTAGATGTTGATGTCGCATCTTTTATAACACCAAAACATCTTGAAAACGTCGATCTAAGCTGTTACGATCTTGTCTTAGTTCCAGGCTTAACGTCAAACTGCAACTGGAAGAGGTTGGAAGATGAGAAGGGTGTGAAAGTAAGGTTGGGTTCAATCCACATCTCAGATCTCCCCATCATCTTGAGGAATATTGAAAAAATTGAATTCTCTCATAAAACTCCTGCATGCAAACTTCTAAACTCAAAGAATGCTGAAGAGAACTTAAAGCTTGTTGACTCGTTGGATGAGTGCTACTTCCACATTGGAGATGTCAAGGTTGGAGGTAGAATGAAGATTGTAGCTGAGATAGTTAATGTAACCAACATGGACAACAATCGGTTAATTGATATTTTGGAGTATTACGAGGAGAGTGGTGCAGACATTGTAGATTTGGGAATTCCACTTGAATTCGATTTGAGAGATGTTGAGAGGGTTGTTAAAACTGCGAGGGATCACTGTGGGGCTTTGAGCATAGACACATTCAGTAAGAGAGCTATGGAAGTTGGGGTTGAGCATGGTGTTGACATGGTCATGAGCGTATCTTACAATAATTTGGATTGCTTGGATGTCTTGAAGGATGTTGCAGTTGTTGTTGTTGAGAGGGATGTTGATAGACTCAGGAAGCTAGTTGGTGTTGTAAGGGAGAAGTGTGAAAGGGTTGTTGCTGATCCAATCCTCGATCCAACCAACATCTTTGAATCCCTCTTGAGATACCAAAAGTTCAGATCAATCGATGACACACCCTTATTATTTGGAGTTGGAAACGTAACTGAACTCATGGATGCAGACTCAATTGGGATAAACGCAACACTTGCATACATTGCAGAGGAGATAGGTTGCCAACTCCTCTTTACAACTGAGGCAAGTGATAAAACTAGGGGTTGCGTTAGGGAGTTGAGGGTTGCAAGTTACATGTCCAAGGTTTCAAAGCTCAAGGGTATTCCACCAAAGGATCTTGGATTTGATCTACTTGTGTTCAAGGAGAAGAGAGTTAGATGGGATATTAAGAAGGTTGAAAATGTTGTCATGGCAAAGTCTGAGAAGTTTGTTAGGGATCCAATGGGAGACTTCAAAATTTGGATAGATGGTAGAAATATATTTTGCAAGCACGAGAAGGCTGTTGTAGTTGGTAAGAATGCAAAGGAGATAATAGATACCGTTATAAGGTTGGGATTGGTTTCGAGGTTGGATCATGCGGGTTACCTAGGTAGGGAGTTGAAAAAAGCCGAGATTGCGTTAAAGCTTGGAAAGAGCTACTTTCAGGATGAGGAGCTGAAGTTTGGAATCTATGAAGTTACGTCTTTGCCTTCTTTAAAATGCTCTCAGCTGCAATCAGTCCAGTAACAGCAGCTCCAACAATCCCCCTACTTATCCCTGCTCCATCTCCAATTGCATAGATGTTTGGAATGTTTGTCTCCATCTCCCCACTAACCTTCAACTTTAGTGAGTAGAACTTGATCTCTGGAGCATAAAGCAATGTTGAATCGTCTGCAACTCCAGGAATTACCTTGTCCAAAGCCTCAAGTGCATCTATTATGTCATCTATCACCCTTCCTGGGTATGCCAAGCTTATATCTCCTGGAATCGCTGTCTTGAGTGTTGGTTGAACGAGTCTGTTGTTTGCAATCCTCCTCTCAGTACTCCTTCTACCCAACCTCAGATCCCTTAACCTCTGAACGATTGGATTTCCACCTCCAAGCTTTGTAGTTATCCTTGCAAGATCCCTACCCCACTCGTTTGGCTCCTCAAAAGGCTCTGTAAATTCGTAATGTCCCAAAAGAGCGAAGTTTGTGTTACTCGTCTTCTCCTTAGCCTTACTGTGTCCATTAACCAAACAGAAGTCACCGTAATCTTCCCTTATAACCCAACCCCTTGGACATGTGCAAAAAGTCCTAACGTAGTCATCATGTCTCTTTGTGATAATTCTGAGCTTTGGATCGTATATGACCGATGTAATCTCATCCATTATAGAAGATGGGACCTCAACCCTAACTCCAACGTCTATGAACTTTGCCCTCTCACTCACCTCAATCTTGTATCTTTTAACCCACCTCTCAAGCCACCTCGCACCCCCTCTCCCAACTCCAATTACCAAGTATTCGTATGAAAACCTCTCACCACTCTTCAGCCTTATAACCCTCTCACCTGGATTTATGTCAACAACGGTCTTCCTTGTGTATATCTTTACACCCTTCTCCTTGAGGTAGCTCTCTATGCTCCTTATAACGTTTGGTAATTCGTCACTTCCAACGTGTCTCTGCTTTAGGGGGACAAACTCAATTCCAGCAGAGTTTGCCTTCCTCAAGAATTCGTTTATCCTATTGTTTTCAGTTCCATAGACTTCGTTTGGTGCACCATGCTTTAGGAATACATCATCAACCTCTTCCATCTTCTCCATCAGATAATCCCTATCAACCAACTCAATCAAATCTCCACCAACCGTGAAGCTTGATGGATAATCGTTTATTGGATAGTTCAGCTTTCCATCCGATAGACCCCCAGCACCACCGATACCATACATCATGTTGCAAGGATTGCACTTACTGCAAAAGCTCTGTGATAAATTGCTTGGACACCTCCTCTTTTCAATCTCCTTCCCCATGTCGAAGATTGCAACGCTCAACTTCCCAGCAAGCTTGTATCCGGCAAACAGACCCCCAGGTCCAGCTCCAATTATGATAACATCAAACATCTTCATCCTTTTAATCCTCTTTGACAAGTTATTTTTAAAGTTTTGCTCACGCTAATGCAATCTGGATGGACGTAGTCAACCGTGTAAACACTCCCCTTCTTTCTAACCTTCAATCCAAATCTACTCAAACATTCCGTATCTACGACCAAAACAATTGGATTTGGGTGATGCCTCTTCCCAACCTCAAGGGCATCAATCAAGCTGTCTGATAGATGAACTTCTCTCCTTTTCATTGGCTTCAAACCCTCCCTCAAAATTGATCTCAGATTTTTTGGATTTGTTCCATGATAGAGTATCTTTGGAACTTCATAACTCTCGCTCCAGTCAACTTCAACGTCTATGCTGTGCCCATACCTAGCCCTAATCTTTTCACCCTTAATCTCGAATCTAAGCTTTGGATCAGACTCAACAATCAACTCCAGAACATCCCTACCTACTCCATACCTACGCTTCAGTATCTCCACAACATCTTTTAGATTTGCCCAACCGTATCTATCAACCTCCAAACCAAATTTACTGGGAAAGTGTCTCAACAAGCCACTCAAGAACTTGCTCACCCTCCTACACTCATCTTCCCTCAAACTTCCCATATCTCTCAACAAGTGGTTTCATTAATTTTTAAATTTTTAACTACTTTTGGCATGAAGGTTGAGGATATTGAACTTAGGAGGGGTATGACTGTAAACGATCTCATCAAGGAGTTAAATAAATCTGGGGGTTTTACAGCAAAGGATGTTGCTTTAGCAGTTGAAATATTTGAGGAGATGGTTAGAGATGAAGATTGCACAGTTTTCTTATCTTTTCCAGCATGCATAGTTGCAACTGGGACGAGGGGAGTTATAAGGGATCTTGTTAGATTGAAGCTTGTTGACGTTGTTGTGACGACTTGTGGAACAATCGATCACGATCTTGCAAGGATTTGGAGGGATTATTATCACGGTTCATTTTCCTTGGATGATGTTGAGCTTTACAGGAGTGGTTTTCACAGGATAGGTAACATCAAAGTTCCAAGGGAGAGCTACGGTGTCTTGGAGGAGAAGATTCATCCAATTCTTGAAGAGATATACAGGGAGAAAAAGAGGCTTTCGACGAGAGAACTCATCTGGGAGGTTGGGAGGAGGATTGAGTTTGAAAGGAATGCTGAGAGTTCGATAGTTTACTGGTGTTACAAAAATAAGATACCAATCTTTGTCCCTGGCATAACCGATGGTTCATTTGGATGTCAACTGTGGATGTTTTATCAGACTCACAGGGATTTTACGATAGACGTCTTGAGGGATGAGGATGAGCTGTGTGAGATAGTTTTTGAAGCTGAGAGAACAGGTGCTCTGATAGTTGGAGGTGGTATAAGTAAGCATCATACGATATGGTGGAATCAGTTTGTTGGTGGCTTGGATTTTGCAATCTACATAACGACTGCTGTCGAGTGGGATGGGAGTTTGAGTGGTGCGAGGGTTGGAGAGGCGATATCGTGGGGTAAGGTTAACGAGAGAGCCAAGTATGTAAATGTTTATGGTGATGCAACGGTGATACTACCTCTGATTTTTGCAAGCCTATTGGAGAGATTTTAAATGAAGTCAATACTCTCCAAATCTCTAACGTTTTTACTGTTAGATATTATTTGGGGTGATCTGACTCCAGTCATTATGGTTACAACTCTAACGAGATTCTCAAGGTTTGGATTTATCCTCGCACCCCATATAACGTTCGCACCTTCATCTATCTCAAAAGTCAACTCCTTCACAATCTCCTGAACCTCTCTAACCGTCAAATCCTTACCACCCGATATGTGAACGAGAGCACCAGTTGCACCCCTCACATCGACATCAAGGAGGGGATGGGATAGACAGTTCTTAACTACATCCTTAGACCTCTGCTGGGATTTTGATTCACCTACAAAGAGTGCAGCAACATCTCCACTCTTCATTATAGCCTTAACATCCGCAAAGTCTATGTTTACGAGGGAAGGATACATGATGGTCTCAGTTATACCTTTTATAGTTTCAGCTATTATCAGATCCATAACCTTGAAAGCTTGCTCAAGTGGTAGATTTGGATAGTATTCAAGGAGTTTGTTGTTGTCCAAAAGTATGACTGTATCACAGTGCTTCCTAAACTCCTCCAAACCCTCGTAAGCCTTTATCAACCTAGCCCTCTCCGTTGAGAATGGCATCGTTGCAACACCAATTACAATTGCATCGTTACTCTTTGCAACTTCAGCTATTACGGGTGAAGCTCCAGTCCCCGTCCCACCCCCCATACCAACACATATAAAAACCATGTTTGCATCTGCTAAGAGCTCTTCAAACTTGTATCTGGCAGACTCTGCAGCCTTCCTACCTATCTCGGGAAATCCTCCAGCCCCCAAACCCTTCGTTAGACTTTTACCAATTAAGACCTTCTTGTGAGCCTTAACCATCTTAAGGTGCTGATAGTCTGTGTTTATTGCAATCGTCTCGACACCGTTCAAACCTATACTCATCAACCTCTTAACAGTGTTACAACCACTACCACCGACACCTACGACGACTATCTTTGGGACGAATAGTTCGTCACTCTCCAACTTCTCCTCCTCAACTTCCTGGGCTTTTGCTACGAAAGACTCCATAAAACCACCTAAACAAACGATCTCATCTTAGCGTGCTTTTCAACAAGCTCAGACTTTTCTGCAATTAGCTTTCTAATTGCATCCCTAATTGCTTCACTGACAGAAGCATATTCTCCAATGGTGACGAGTGCTTCAAGCATCTCGTAATGCTGATCCGTCAACCTAACCGATATCTTCTTCATTTCGGGTCACCTAAACACATGTCCCCACTCTGGGGGACACTTAGGTGTCGAAGGTGTTTCGATCATGGTTCAATCGTCCGACATTGTCTGACAATAGTCGGACAAACTAATATATAAAGATTTTGGTCTTCTTCAAAAGAATTTTAATACCGACGTAACCTTTGAATGAGAGTGAACGTAGGCTTAATTGTTAAGAATCTTGGAAAGATCTCAATAGCATTCTCAATTTTGATGATAATCCCAACATCCATATCTCTATACTTTAACGAAGACTTCAAACCATTCTTGATAACACTCTTGACTTCACTTGCGTTTGGATGCATACTCATGCTAAAGAAGGCTGAGGGAGAAGTTAGATTTAAGGAGGGTTTTGCAATTGTTGGGTTGGGATGGTTGATGGTTTCAATACTTGGATCGATACCATTCCTCTATCATCTTTCACCAATGGATGCATTCTTTGAGTCAATATCTGGATTTACCACGACTGGTGCATCTACGATAGACAAACCAGAACTCCTACCAAGATCTATACTGTTCTGGAGGGCTATGATTCAGTGGATAGGTGGATTTGGAATAATAATGCTATTCTTGATTGTGATTCCAAGTATAGCTAGAGGTGTTGTATTTCAAGCTGAATACCCAGGTATAACACTTGTGAGGATAAAACCAAGGATAAGGGATGTTGCAATAAGGTTGTATCTGATATACGTATCCCTTACGATACTGGAAGTTGTAGTTTTGATTTTGCTTGGCTTGTCACCCTTCGATGCAATATCTCACGCATTCACAACACTCTCAACTGGTGGATACTCGACACACTCACAGAGCATAGCGTATTTCAAAAACTTTGGAATAGAGTTGACGTTTGCAGTCTTTGCTTTAATAGGTGGAATGAACTTCTCAATAATATACATGCTAATCCATGGAAGGTTTGACGTCTTGAGGGATGAGGAGTTCTTGATATACATAACCCTAATAGCAATCTTAACTTTTGTCGTGACTGTTCTAAACCTTGGAAGATACGATGTTTTTGATTCTCTAAGGCTCTCATTCTTTCAGGTTGTCTCCATAATGACAACAACGGGATACACAACAGTGGATTTCGATCTTTGGTGTAGTGGTGCAAAGGTTGTTTTGCTCATGGCTATGTTCATAGGGGGTTGTGGAGGTTCAACAGCTGGAGGAATGAAGGTTGTAAGGTTGTGTGTCCTTCTGAAGTATGCGGTTTATCAGATAGTCCGCTCAGCAGAACCAAAGATAGTTAAGATCGTTAAATACGGTGATGTGGCTTTGAGGAGGGAGGTTGTTGAAGGAGTATTGGCATTCTTCATACTCTACATTCTAATATTTTCAATATCTGTTTTGATTGTTGCCATTCATGGATACGACATCGTCACATCCATATCCGCAGTCTCTGCATGCCTTGGAAACGTTGGACCTGGAATGGGTTTGGCTGGAGCAAGTGAGACCTATGGACACTTTCCAACAACAGTTAAGATCTTGCTCTGCTTTGACATGTGGATTGGGAGGCTTGAAATATTTACAGTTCTATCCCTATTCATACCCTCATTTTGGAGATGAAAGTGTAAACTGAGTATCCTGCTATTGCACCATCCCCACATGCGGTTACAACCTGCTTAAGTGGTCTGTTGCAACAGTCTCCACATGCAAACACCCCCTCAACGTTAGTCCTACAAAACTCGTCAACCTTTATGTATCCATTCTCAAGCTCAACTCCAAGCTTAACGGCCAACTCAACGTTTGGCTCAATTCCAATTGCCACAAACACACCATCCACATAAACCTCAAACTCCTCATCCCTCCTAACATCCCTCAAGATAACCCTCTCAACCCTCTCACCACCCTCTATCTTAACTACAACGGTATTCCAAATTACTTCAATTCCTCTCTCAAAAACCTTATCCTGCAAAACCTTTTCAGCTCTAAATTCATCCCTCCTGTGAACTATCTTAACATTACAACCAAGATCGTGGAGGTATAGGGCTTCGGAGAGGGCTGTGTTACCCCCACCAACAACCAAAACATCCTTACCCTTGAAGAAGAATCCATCACAGACAGCACAGTAGCTCACACCTCTACCCAAAAACTCCCTCTCCCCCTCAACACCAAGCTTCCTGTGTCTCCCACCAGTTGCTATGACGATCGATCTCGATGAGTATTCACCATCATCCGTTCTTATTGTGAAACCTCTAGATACATCCAAAACCCTCTCAACCCTAACCTCTGCACCAAAACTTTCAGCCTGCCTCTTCATCCTCTCCAAAAGTTCCAATCCAGTCCCCTCAAATCCTGGATAGTTCTCTATTTTTGGAGCTAAAGAGAGTTGGGATGGGTTTGTTGGATCCTCAAATACGACTGTCTTCAAACCGTATCTGGATGTGTATATTGCACACGTCAATCCAGCTGGTCCAGCACCAACTATTGCAACGTCCATGTTGAAATTAAAAATTCAAATATTTAACCTCTTTCTCCTCTTATTCATGCTTAGCAACAACCTTATTAAGTTGGATGCAAAATCTTAACATGGAGTGGGATGTTGAGAGGTTCAAGCGTATGTTCCCAAATCTATACAGGGAAATCTTCAAACTTCCAACAATTTACGATCACCTAGAAGTGTGCAGGGATGAGGGGGAGGCACTTGAGATTATAGAATACTTTGAGAGGAGGGGTGAGATAAGTAGGGAGGAGGCTGAGAGTTTGAGGAAAAATCTACCAAGACACCTGTTTGGTAGGAGGAAGAGAGGAGACTTTGAGAGGAGGGGTCTGGTTGATTGAGATTGGGATTGCTGGAAAGCCAAATGCAGGGAAGTCAACATTCTTCAAATCCGCAACACTGATAGACGTTGCAATAGCTGAGTATCCATTCACTACAATTGAGCCAAACGTTGGTATAGCATACGTTAGGACTAGGTGTGTCTGTAGGGAGCTTGGGGTAGAGTGTGACAGGTGTGTTGAGGGTTGGAGATTCATACCAGTTAAGCTGATAGACGTTGCAGGACTCGTTCCTGGAGCCCATGAGGGTAGGGGATTGGGTAACGAGTTCTTGGATAACTTAAGACAGGCTGAGGGTATAATTCACGTTGTAGATTCGTCTGGATCTACGGATGAGGAGGGGAATGAGATAGGTTTGGGGGAGAGGGATCCAATTGAGGATGTGAAGTTTTTGAATGAGGAGCTTGAGATGTGGCTCTTTGGAATTTTAAAGAGGAACTGGAGTAAGATATCGAGGAGGATTCACCTTGAGAAGAAGGATCCAGCGAAATTCCTAACTGAACAACTTGCAGGATTGGGTTTTGAAGAGTGGATGGTTAGGAGTGCTTTGAAGGTTGTTGGGAAACCCGTTCATGAGTTTAGAGAGTGCGATCTAAGGTTGCTTGCAAGTGAGTTGAGGAAGGTTAGGATGAGGATGGTTATCGCTGCAAACAAGGCAGATAAGGCACCTGAAGAAAACTTGAAGAGGTTGATTGAATTGGATGAGATAGTCATACCCACATCAGCATACTACGAACTTGCACTCAGAATAGCATCGAAGAACAACTACATAAGATACTTACCTGGAGATGAGGATTTTGAAGTTTTAAAGCCTTTGAATGAGAGGCAGAAGAGGTTGTTGGATAGGATAAGGGATTTTATGGGAAAGTTTGGGGGAACTGGAGTTCAGAGTGTCATAAACAGGTTGGTCTTTGAAGTTTTGGATTACATAGTCGTTTATCCCGTTGAGGATGAGAACAAGTTTACAGATGGAAAGGGTAACGTTTTGCCAGATGCATTCCTCGTGAAGAAAGGAACAACGGTTGGTGAGTTTGCATACAGGATACACACTGAGATAGGTGAGAGCTTCATATACGCAGTGGATGCAAAGAGGAGGGTTAGGATTGGTGAGGATTATAAGTTGAAGAACAACGATGTCGTAAAGATTGTCTCAGCAAAGTGAAAGAATTTTATACTGAACGGTGTAAAAATCTGCGATGAAGATACCAACACTCGACGATGTAGATGTTGAGGGTAAGTCTGTTCTGTTGAGGCTTGACATAAACTCACCAATTGTAAATTCAAAGATTGCAGATACGAAGAAGTTTGAGGCACACGTCACAACACTGAAGGAGCTTGAATCTTCGAGGGTTGTAATAATGGCACATCAGAGCAGACCTGGAAAGAAGGATTTTACAACACTTGAAGGGCATGCAAAGGTTCTATCTGAAATTTTGGATAGGGATGTGAAGTATGTAGATGAGATATTCAGCAATAGGGTGATTGAGGAGATAAAATCTCTGAGGGTTGGAGAATTTCTCCTCCTTGAAAATGTCAGATTCTACTCTGAAGAGACTCTAAAGAGGAGTGCAGAGGAACATTCAAGGTTTCACATGGTTCAGAGGTTGAAGGATCACTTTGATCTATTTGTAAACGATGCTTTTGCAAGCTTCCATCGTCCACACACCTCAGTTATTGGCTTCGTTCCAGTCTTACCTTCGGTTGTCGGTAGGTTGGTTGAGAGAGAGGTGAATGCATTGAGTAGGGTATTTGAGAGTGAGGGTTCCAAGGTCTTCATACTTGGTGGTGCAAAGGTTGATGATTCAATAAGGGTTTTGAAGAACGTCTTAAAGGGGATTGCGGATAGGGTTATATTGACCGGTGTCGTTGCAAACTACGTTCTAATGTTGCTGGGTTATGATATAGGTGATGTCAATAAGAGGGTTGTTGAGGAGGGTAAGGGTGATGTTAGGGATGATGAAGTCATCGAAATTTTGAGAAAATATAGGGAGAAGATAGTTGTTCCAAAGGATGTTGCTGTTGATAAAGATGGAGCTAGATTCGATGTTCCAATTGATGAGTTCGATGGTAGATACAAGATAGGGGACATTGGGAGTGAAACTATATCCATGATTTCGGATGAGATTCAGAGGCACGACATTGCAGTTGTAAATGGTCCTGCTGGCGTTTTTGAAGATGAGAAGTTTGCTGTTGGGACTTTTGAGGTTCTAAAGGCTGTTTCAAAGGTGAAGTATTCTGTTATAGGTGGGGGTCACATAGCCACAGCAACCAGAAAGTTTGGACTGGAAGATAGGATGAATCACGTTTCTACCGCTGGAGGGGCTTGCATAAGGTTTTTGAGTGGTGAGAAGCTCGTAGCCTTGGAGGTAATTAGGGATTATTGGGAGAAAAAGTGGAGTAGATTTTTTGGGAGGGCATGATACTCTACAAAAAGTTTGGTTTGAATGCAAGGGAGGCTGCTGAGGTAACTGCAGATGTTGTTGAGATAATAAGTAAGAGGTTGGAGGATGACAGGGCAGTTGAATACCTCAAGGGTAGATACAGTGGTAGCAAGTTGCACTTTGCAATACTTATGATTGGAAGGCTTACTGGAATGAGTTTGGCTTTGCAGGATTTTGAGAAGGCTAGGATGATAGTTGCAGACTTCTCAAGGTTGATAAAGATACTTGAGGAGAGGGGGAGGGATGAACTGATAAGGACACTTGAGAGGGAGATACTTGAGGAGACCTATGCTGAGGAGGAGTTCAAGAGGGGTTACGTGTGATGTTTGCGGAGTTGGATGTTGGGGGTTTGAAGGTTAGGATACCGTTCGTTTGCAGGATGTGCGGGGAGTGCTGCAGGAGGTTGAGTAAGGTTATTTACGATCCAAGGTTGGATAGGATATACATGGAGGATTTGGATTTTGAATACTTTGAGGGTATTGAAGAATACAGGGACTTCCAGCATCCAATAAAGGTTACCTGTCCATTCCTAAGGGATAACAGATGCACGATCTATAAAAATAGACCTAGAAGTTGCAGGGAGTTCCCACTCCTAACTGGGGATTTGGGTGTCGATTGTCCAGCCTTGAGATCTTTCAAGAAGTTTTTGGAAGTATTCAATCCAGATAACGTGATATACTTTTTGGATGATGATGTAGATCCAATAGCAATTCCAGGAAAATTTTTTGAACTTTTCAAGAGTTTAAATCCAACGAAGGATGAGTTGGATGCTTTTCTTAGACTCAACAGGGTAGAGAAAAGTTTAAATTTTCTTACACTTACCAAATTTAAGGGCCCGTAGCTTAGCCAGGTCAGAGCGCCCGGCTCATAACCGGGCGGTCGAGGGTTCGAATCCCTCCGGGCCCATCAACATTACAACAATTATGAGCAAACTTTAAATAGTTGTTCATCACAATTGTCATGGGTGAGAACTTGAAGATTGTGCATGCTCAGACGGTTCTACCAGAGGAAATTCTTAAGGAATTGAAAAAGAAGACTGGAGAAAGCACAACAAAGGATGCACTTGCAAAAGCTGTCGAGCATTACATAAAGTGTCCATATACACATGAGGATACGTTTGAAAAGAAGATAGAGGAGATAATAAAAAAGAAGAAGAAAGCCTAAATTCTTCTAACCACTATTTTTTTTGCAACTTCCTTTGAAATCTTAAACGTATCTTCACCAACCCTTATCTCCATTACACCACCGTGATTCTCAATAACCTCAATCGTATTCTCAACATCTACAATACCCACCAGACTCTTTGGAGCAATCGTAACCTTATACCTACCCCTTCCAACGTTGGAAAGTATGTTCTCCTCAAACTCGCACTCCTCACAAAGATCGCAGACACCAGATATAAACCTACAGACTCTCTCCAAAACCCCATCATCTACGTGATGTTCAAGCTCACAACTCAACTCCGTAGCCTTCTCCTTATCAACACCAAGATACTCAAAGAATTTTTCAAAAACCCTATAATACTTCTTTATCCTTTCTGCAATCTCCCTACCCTTTGTCGTTAACACTACTCCCCTGTATGGAACGTAATCTACGTATCCCATCTCCCTAAGCTTTATAAACATCTCGGTGACACTTGAAGGCTTTACGTTTAGCCTTCTTGCAACGTCACAAGTCCTGACAAGTCTCTTCTCCTTCTCCTGAATATCAAGTATAGCCTCAAGATACTCCTCAACTCTCTCCACAACAAAAATTGATATACACATTTTAAATTTTGTCGTATGGATGAGAGGTTGAGGAGGTTCATGGTGGATAGGTGTAAAGGGGGTGTGATAGTTTCCTTCTCTGGAGGAGTTGACAGTTCGACACTCGCCTTCATCTGTAACGAGTTGTTGGATGATGTGATAGCTGTTACAGTTGTATCCGAGGTTATGCCAAGTTACGAGTTGGAGGATGCTGTGAGGATTGCCAAGGAGATTGGTTTGAGACATCAAACGATTGAATTGGAAATTTTATCTCACGATGAGTTTGCTAGGAACACTGTGGATAGGTGCTACTTCTGCAAGAAGATGATGGTTCGCAAGATTAAGGAGTTTGCAAGGGAAGTTGGGATTGATACAATATTTGACGGAACGAATGCAAGCGATTTAAATGAGGTAAGACCAGGATACAGGGCGTTGGTTGAGGAGGGTGTTTGCTGTCCCTGGGTTGAGTTGGGGATAACGAAGGATGAGATTGTGGAGATTGCAAGGAGAATGGGATTGAGCTTTTACAACAAGCCACCAAACACTTGTCTTGCAACTAGGATACCATACAACGAAAGGATAACGATTGAGAGACTTAAGAGGATTGAGAGGGCTGAAGAGATTTTGAGGAATGTTGGTTTTGGAGTTCTGAGAGTTAGGGATCATGGGGAAATTGCAAGGATAGAGGTTGGGAGGGATGAGAGGTCTAAGTTCTTCGATGTCAAGGTAATGGATTGGATTGTGGAGGAGCTGACAAAGTTGGGATACAGATACGTGACGTTGGATTTGCATGGATACCGTTAAAATCAATTACGTAAACTTTTGACATGCCAGTTGTGAGGTTCTTTGCAAGGTTTAGGGAGGAGATTGGTATAGATAGAGTTTGGATAGACTTTGAGGGAAGCTTGAAGGAAATTCTCAACATCTTGATTAAGGATCATCCAGAGGTGAGGGGGTTTGTTGAGGAGGGGTTTGTTGCCGTGAACTGTAGGATTGTGGAAGATCTTGAAGTTAGAGTTGGGAGGTGTGATGAGGTTGCGATACTTCCAAGGTTTTCTGGGGGTTGAACTATGATAAGGATACAGAGGGAGGATTTTTCAGTTGAGGAGTTTGTTGATCTCATGAGGGGTAGGGATGTGGGTGCGATAGTGACATTTTTGGGAGTTGTAAGGGGGTTTTCAAGAGGTAGGAATGTTTTTGAGCTTGAATATGAAGTTTATCATGAGATGGCATTAAAAACACTTGAGGAGATAAGGAGGGAGGCAATTGAAAGGTTCAATGTTAAGGATGTGTTTATAATTCACAGGTTTGGAAGGTTGAAGGTTGGGGAGAGGATAGTTTTGATTGTTGTTGGTGCATTGCATAGGAAGGAAGCCTTTGAGGCATGTTCATTCTGCATAGATGAAATTAAGAGGAAAGTCCCAATATGGAAGAAGGAGAAGACCGATGTTGGTGAGTATTGGGTGTGATTTGAGTGTTCAAGCTTACGGTGTTACTCTGTTGAAACTGATAGCGACAAATGATATTCCCATTAATTTTTCAACAGAGCCATTATGTAACCCTCTCAAAATCCTCAACCCTATCGAGATACTTCGTTGCATCTATCCCCCACTTCGCAGTTTTTCCATCTGAAGAGGGATCGAGACTACTTCCCCTTGCACCCTCTATCACAACAAGATCCCTATCAGCCTGAAACCTCGTTGCAATTGCATATTCAACATCCTCAAAGTTATATATGTCTATGTCATCGTCAACAACGATTACACCCTTCAAGCTTGGATTTGCAGAGAGTGCGGCAATTATTGCATTCTTTCCATCACCCTCGGTTACCTTCTCAATCTGAACTATTGCATGGAAGTAGCATCTGCCTCCAGTTGTCATCAAAACGTTCTTAACCTTACAGACATTTGAAACCGCCCTGTATATCACTGGTTCATAGGGAATGCCCATCAAAACCATGTGTTCGTAGCTGGCTGGTGTTATTGAGTAGTATATGAAGTCTTCAGATGTAAACATCCTGTCTATCTCTACAATTGGTTGCATCCTAACCTTGTCGTAAGTTCCTGTTATATCTACAAATGGTCCTTCCCTCTCAAGTTTATTGGTTATCCTTCCAATTAGAACAATCTCGGATGGTGGTATCAGGAGATCTTCAATCCTGTAAACTTTCAAACCTCCCATGAGGGCTGAGGCATATTCAAACTCCTTCCCAAACGGTAAGCGGGTTGCAGATGCAAACAAAAACAATGGATGGACACCTATTACAATGGCAACCTTCAAATCTTTCCCCTTTTCAACTGCATCCCTCCAAAGGAGATAAGTGTGCCTAGGTTCAACTAACCTGGCAACCAACTTATCCCTCCCAATCAACATCATCCTGTGGATTGATGCGTTGAAGTTCTCGGGCTTCACATCAGCATCAACATGCTTTGCTATAACTACACCCGCAGTTATATACCTCCCACCATCCCCTCTATAATACTTGAGGATTGGCAGCTCTTCAAGATTCACATCCACCTCCTTCAGCTGAAAATCGTTAAAGACTTTGACATTCCCATAGTTTAGATTTGCCAGATAGCTACAAAGTTCCTCCCTCTTGATACCAAGATACATACACAGCATCTCCCTGGAACATACAAAGTTCTTTGCAACCTTGCTACCTTCAACGTTCAAAATCACTGGAGTTCTCTCAAGTTTGTTCTCCCTGATAAAATCCACTACCTCATAATGCCTAATTTCATCCTCAAATACTTTAACATCCAAGAACTTTAATACATTCCTTATCATCCAGCCTGAACTCCACTGAGCATTGACTTAACCTTGTTCTGCAACTCCTGCAACCTCTCCCTCAACTTCTCTTCCTGCCTACTCAAAGCCCTAATTCTAACTTCAATTGTTTCCTTCCTTTCGTTCAACTCCTTCAAAACTTCACTCCTCCCACTCTTTACCAAAACCGTTCCAACACTCTTGAATATTGGAGTTTCCTCATCAACACCCTCAACCTCCTGAATTGCATTCTCAACCTCCTTCAATGCACCCTCAAGCTGAACCCTCTGACTCACAATCATCTGAAGTTGCTGTTGAACTGTTTGCAGTTGAGCTATCATGTTCTGAACCTGTGGTGGAATTTCGTCCATGCAAAGCCTTAAGCTAACCTTTTAAAAGATTTGCTACAAAACATCCAAACAAGCCTTCACAGTTCTCAACCATGCGTTGACACTTGCTCTAAGCTCTGATAGATCTTCAGCCAAAATTTCAATCTTCAAACATCCATCAACAAAGTCTATCTTGGTTTCTGTTAAAACCTTCCCCTCCTCAACCTTTAAAGCCCTGTATATTATCTCAGCATCCGGTATCTCAAGGATAAACTCCGCCTTCATAGATATCATCTATGACACTTCATACTTGAGGATTACGATTGTTTGATAGCTAAAAAGTTTTTAGATGTGTATGTAGGAGAAACACTGATGTCCATGATTCAGAGGATGATAAATTAAATGGCATGTAAACTTCTAACCTTCATCTTAAATACCATCACATCTCTAAAGTAAAATTCAAGCTCCATCCCATTCCTCTTCCTAACGTAAATCCTCTTTGGTGTCTCAATCTTCCTTGAGATCTTTAATCCAGCCCTATCTTGAGGTATGGCATTGAGTATAAGTGGATCAAATGGAACCTTCCCAACAAAGACAACTGGACTGTCATCAATCCTAACCTTTTCAATGTTGCTAACGTTGAATCTCATCCTGAGAAGTAGATTTCTTTTTCTATCAAAGATCTCAAGTATGGATGGATTTCCCTTTATCTCCTTGATTATTGCAAGCTTATCCTCACACATCTCAAATATATCCTCCATGTTCATCTTTCCCCTGTTCACATACCTCCAATTCATAAACCTTGCAAGTGCCTTGGCTAGGCTTCTGGTCTTCTTACTTGGCTTCCTGGATGTTGTCAGTAACACCTTCAATTTTGACAACTCTGTTCATATTTTTGATCCTCTCAACTATCATATCATGAAGCATCTTCAAAACCCTCCTCCTATCCTTCATCAAAACAACATCCTCCTCTCCAACCAAGTATATGTTAAGAGCAAATGGGCTGACGGTTGGAACTTCAACAACCTTAACTTCAACCTCTCTCCCAACCTTGCTCAGATAATCAATTGCACCCTCAACATCCATGTAATCTTCAACAATCTCCCTGTATGTCTCTCTGAGTATTGGAAAGTTTGGATACCTCTTCTTTATTAACCTGAGTATGTTGTCAGCACTCACCTGCTGTCTGTAAACACTCTTCTCCCTCCCCAAGTAATTCTTAAGTATCATGAAGCTCCTAACAGCAACGTGCCTAAATCTCCTCCTCAAAAGCTCAGTTTTTTCAAGCGATGAAATTAGGTCCTCTCTAAAATTCTTCAGTTTAAAAAGATCAGTTATCTCATCCTCTCCAAGTTTGAATGGTAATCTGAGCATGAATCCGTTGTCAGTTAGACTAATCTTGACATTGCAACCCTTAACCCTTGCAACCCTATACGCAAACACCCTTGAGATTGCATCGTTTGCCCTCCTTCCAACCAACGTATGAAAGACGTGACAGAAACCCCTTCCATCATTGAAAACCTCTATCAAGAGCTTCCTATCCGTTGGAATTTCACTAAACTCTTTCTGCTCATAAAAGTAATTGTATATTGCTACTGCAGATCTGTAATCCAATTTAAACTCCCTCTGAAGGTATTCAATTAAAAACTCAGCATTATCCAAGTTTTTCTCCATGAAACCTCTAAATTTCTGAATTCTCAAAGCCAAATCGTAACTGAGTGGAAGTTGTTCAGAGAACCAGCTTGGAATTGTTGGCTTTGCATCTCTAACCTCCTCAACGATTATATTCATTCCCCTTGAGTAGAGGTATCTGAATGTTCTACCAGCCAAAACAAAAACATCCCCCTCAACCAACCTCTCAGCAAACTCCTCCTCAACCTTACCTATAAACCTTCCATCCTTCGTTATGACATTTATTGCAACCTCATCTGGAATTGTTCCAACGTTTAGGTAGTATATTGGTCTCAGCAGTTTACTTCTCCTACCAAACTCCTTCCCATCAAACCAAATCTTACCGTAAACCCTCTCACCCTCAAGATCTGATATACCACTGAGATAATTCAAAACATCTAAAAACTCCTCCATGGTCAAATCCTTGTAAGGATATGCCCTCTTTATAAGCTTAAAAGCTTCATCAACCTTCCATTTCCTCTCCAAAGCCATTCCAACAATGTGTTGACATAGGACATCTAGGGGTTTCTTTGGTATGTGAATCTTATCCAACTTCCTCTTTAAAGCTTCAGAGATCAAAACTGAGCATTCCACAAGATCATCCTGATCAACGACAACTATCCTACCTACACTAACCTCCTCAAGCCTATGCCCAGCCCTTCCAACCCTCTGTAAAGCCCTGTTTATGCTCTTTGGAGATCCTATGAGTATCACGAGATCTATGTGTCCAACGTCTATCCCCAACTCCAACGATGTGCTTGATACCACCGACTTAAGCCTACCCCTCTTCAAATCCTCCTCAACCTCAAGCCTCACATCCCTTGAGAGTGAGCTGTGGTGAGCCTTTATTGGAGAATTCAGAATTTTTTTGAGGTTGTAAACAACTCTCTCAGTTGCACTCCTAGTATTTGTAAATATCAAAGCAGTTTTACATCTCTCAACCATCTCTGCAACAGTTTCATAGATCCTTTTACTAACCTCATCGGATGTGAAGAAGTCTTCAATTGGTGAAACAACCTTCATGTCCATGCACTTCTCAAATGTAACATCCGCAACAACACACTCCCTCCCCTCCCCCACCAGAAACCTTGCAACTTCATGGAGTGGATGAATTGT
>Ga0190367_1000659_pt1 | contig 23601 bp, 28 predicted proteins | sample 4872181011_MG_FD_171838 | JGI IMG/M metagenome (GOLD analysis project Ga0190367, IMG submission 171838) | Hydrothermal vent microbial mat bacterial communities from Southern Trench, Guaymas Basin, Mexico - 4872-18-10-11_MG | ecosystem: Environmental > Aquatic > Marine > Hydrothermal vents >...
GAGTAAGTAATTCATTTTCTCTCTCGGTTATCTCTTGTTTTACTAATCTTTTTTTGGGAAGCTTTTCTTTTTTTCTTATTATTTTTGATGTTCTTTTTTGAGGTATTTGTGTAGCAGAAATTTTTTTATGTTTTTTTAAGATTTTTCTTTTTTTTACGGTTTTTATTCCTGTCTTTTTTTTAATATTTAAATTTGAAAGAGAACTCGAAATCAGTTTTACCTTTATTTCTTTATGTGTAGGGAAAGAAAATTCAAGAGAAGAGAAAAGGAGCCATATAAAAATTAAATTTATAAATAGGGAAAGAAACCACGCATAGAGATTAAATTTTTCTTCCATAAAATGGTTTAAGTTTCAGGTTGGGTTAAAAGTCCCAATTCATTAAATCCTGCTCTTTTTAACTCAGACAAGACTTTTGCCACTATTCCATAAGGACATGCTTTATCTGCTTCTATTTGAACCTCTTTAACAAGATTGTGTTTTTTTGCTTCAACAGCCCAAAAATATAAGTTTTCTAAGGATACCTCTTTTCCATAAATTTTTATCTTTCCCTCTTTTGTAATAGTAATTTTTAAAGGTTTTGTTTCTTTTTGTTTTAAAGGAAAATCTTTCGTTTTAGGTAATTCTACTTCTATTCCAGAAGTTAAAAGTGGAGCAGTTATCATGAAAATAATCAAAATAACTAATATGATATCTACAAGAGGAATTATATTAATTTCTCCATGTAAGTCTTTTCCTATTTTCATATTAGATATTTTTCACTTAAAATTACATCTTTTATATATTTCAATCCAACTTCTAATAATTTTTCATCTGGTAAATTAGGATCAATCGGAGGGAAATCTTCCAAATCTCCATTTTTTAAAGATTTTCTTAATTCTGGCAGGTCATAAGCCACAAGAAAAATAAGATCAAGGACATCTCCTGTTAAAGGAGTATTTGCTATTTTTTTTCTTTTTATTACAATTTCCCCCCATAAATCATTATAAAAAAGATATGGTTCCAACCCTTGTTCTATAAGATAATCTTTAATTTTAATAGGTCTTTCTTCATAATGTCCTTTACAATGAGTTTCTCTTATTATTTTAAATATTTCCTGTTTTTCCCCTTTTTCATTTTTACTTACATACCTTGCAAGTGGGTATAAACGGCAGGATGTTGGTCTATCTGGATAAATTTTACATCCTTCTTTTTCATCCAAAAAAGGACATGCTTGAGTATAAGGATCTATATTTATAGAAATTATAGGAAGTTGTGTTACCTCTCCTAAATATACTTCACCGAATTTTTCAATAAATTCATCTACAGAAAGATTAAGAGCTTTTCTAATTCTTAAAAAATCATAAGGAGTAAAAACAAGTTTTACATCATAACAACATTTATTAAAACAACTAATTCCTTTATAGCATCTAAATTTTATTGTATCTTCTAATGTGTAATTTTTTGGGTCAAATACAAATTCATGCATTATTCTGTGGTTTCAGAAGAAAGTTTTAATTTTTTTTCATCCACTAATTTAAATCTATCTTTTAATTTTTCTAATACCTTAGGTAAGGTGGTGTATTCCATTTCTTCAGGAGGCAATCTATGAGGCTCAAAAATGCCCTGTCTTCTTAGATAATTTGCTATAAATGCACAATCTCTTCTTGCTTCATCAAATGCTGGATCATCAAATAAATCAGAAGGACCAATAAGATAACCTTCTGTAATCTGATAACCAGCTGCTATAACGCGAGGTGGTCCATCAAAACGAGTAGGTCTTGCATTTTTAAATGATACAGGCATAAGAGGTCCTGTATGAGAACCTCTCATCCATCCCTCAACAATCCATGGACGAGCAAATGGTTCTAAAATTTCTCCTATTGCAGGAAAACCACTTTGGGATCTTACTATAAGTACTGGGTCATCTTTACCAACATATCGACCTGCCATTAACGAAAGTCTTTGAGTAGAAGCAGTTGCTGCAATTTCTCCGTCTCTTTTTCTATAAATATTTCTAATTACATATCTACTTGTTGCCCCGATAAATACAAGCAAATCATAAAGTTCTTCAGGTGCTTTAAGTTTAATAGCCATTCCTGTATAAACATCCATTACTTCAAAAATAAACCCATCGTGCATAGAAGGATCTATAACAAGTCCTGCTGTATTCATCGGATCTGCAAACATCTCAAATAAAGGTAAATTCCAAGCACTTGGGGATGTCTTATCAGCAAAAAATACTACCACAGGTTCACTTTTTCTTTCTTCAAATTCCATTTCAGCAACCCCAGGTCCCATACCCTTTACATTACCAGAAAAAGCATCAGATAAAAGATCTTGCCCTGCTCCATACATTTTCATTTTTTTTGCCACTTCTGTACCCTCTTTAAATGCATTCCATGCCAGTTCATGAACTTCAGAAGCATCAACTCCTTTGGTATGTGTCATTACAAGTGCGATATCATCTCCGCATACAAGTACTGAAAGGTCTCTTATAATACCTCTGTCTTTCCCATCTTCAGCAACTTCTTTTACTTTATTTACAACTTCTTTATGAACAGAAGAATGCCCAACAAACCCTCCTATATCTGCCTTAATAACTGATAAAGTTAATTTCATAACTTACCTCCTTTACAAATTTTAAATATTACCGAAAATAAATATGATATCCCTTGATTTTAAAAATTATAGCATAGAGTTTAAGAAAAGTAAATTAAAAAAATGGAAAAAGATGAAAAAATTGCAGTAGCTTTAAAATATGAAATAAAAGATAAAGCTCCAAAAGTTGTAGCAAAAGGAAAAGGATATTTGGCTGAACTTATATTAAAGCTGGCAAAGGAATATAATATACCTATTAAACATGATTCAATATTGGTAAAAGAGCTCTATAAATTAGAACTTGAAAAACCTATACCACCAGAATTATATAATGCAGTAGCAGTGGTTTTAGCCTGGGCTTTTAATTTAAATAAAAAATTAAAGGAAAAAATCACCAAAAATTTTCAAATCAAATAATTTTAATTTTTTAAAAAACTCTTGCTATTTTTAAAAAAATGGCTATAAATCCAACTTAAATCTATTTTGCAGGAGGAGGTATTTATGTTTAAGATTCCTGAAGATAGATTATTTTCTGAAAAACATCTATGGGTAAAAAAAGGAAAGAGAAAAACTGCAACAATAGGAATTACTGAATATTTCAGTTTATGTAACCTTGAAATTCTTGACATAGATCTTCCTGAAGAAGATGAAGAATATGAAAAGGATGAGATTTTTGGAAGCATGGAAACAGTGGAAGAAATTTATGATTTAGTTATGCCAATTTCAGGAAAAATAATTTCTGTCAATGAAAAAGTATTAGAGGATGTAGAAATTTTAAATGAAGATCCTTATGATGAAGGATGGTTAATAAAAGTAAAAATAAATAATCCTTTAGAACTTGAAGAATTATTACCCCCGGAGGATTATGAAATGAAGCTTTCAGAAGAAATTGAAGAAGCACTCCCATCTGAATTTTCGGAGGAAGAGGAATGATTGCATTTGTTTTTCCTGGTCAAGGGTCTCAATATATTGGAATGGGTAAAGAATTTTATGAAAACTTTTCAGAAGTTAAAACACTTTTTAATAAAGCTGAAGAACTCACTCAAATACCAGTAAGAAAACTCTGTTTTGAAGGCCCTTTATCTGAGTTGACGATTACAAAAAATCTTCAGGTTTGTCTAACTGTAGTCAGCATAGCATGTTATTTAGTATTAAGAAATAAACTCGAAGAAAAAAACATATATCCTTCTTTTGTAGCAGGGCACAGTCTTGGGGAATATAGTGCTCTTTTTTCTGCCGAGGTACTTTCTTTTGAAGATACTTTAAAAGCTGTTAAAGAAAGAGCAAGATTAATGGATGAGGCAGGAAAAAAATCAAATTCTACAATGTATGCCATTATAGGATTCCCTTTAGATAAATTAAAAAAAATTATAAAAAATTCTTCTGGTTTGGTAATAATTTCAAATTACAATTCCCCTAAACAACTTGTGATAAGTGGAGAGATTCCTGCTGTAGATAAAGTAGCAGAGGAAGCGAAAAATCAGGGAGCTAAAAAGGTAGTGAAATTAAAAGTAAGTGCAGGGTTTCATAGTCCGTTAATGAAAGAAGCAGAGGAGGAATTAAAAAATGTTTTAAATAAATTATCTTGGAAACCTCCCAAAATCCCATTTGTAAGTAACGTTTCCGGAAAAGCTGAAACTTCTGCAGAAGAAATAAAAAATTTGATGAAAAAACAAATTACCTCCTCTGTCAAATGGATTGATTGTGTAAACTTCATGTATAACAAAGGGGTAAAAATTTTTATAGAAATCGGACCAAAAAAGGTATTATCTGGATTAATTTCACAAATTTTAGAAGGTAAAGAGTTTAAATGCTATAATGTAGAAAATTTACAAACTTTAAATTTGGTTTGTCAAGCTTTGGTAAGTTCTCAAAAATAATTTTTTCAAAATATTTTAAAAGGAGGTTTTTGATTTTTGATTTAAAAATTAGAGAAGAAAGATGTAAAGGTTGTGGATTGTGTGTTTATTTTTGTCCTAAAAAAGTATTGGATTTAAGTAATAAAAGAAATTCTCACGGGTATAAAGTTGTATTCCCTAAGAATCCTGAAAAATGTAATTTATGCGGAATTTGTTATATAGTCTGTCCGGATATAGTATTTGTGAAAGATGAAAAATAAAAAAATTCTGGCAAAAGGTGTAGAAGCTATAGCTTTTGGAGCTTTGGAAGCTAACTGCAAATGTTATTTTGGATATCCTATCACTCCTCAGAATGAAATTCCAGAAATTATGGCACAAGAACTTCCAAAAAGAGGTGGGATTTTTTTGCAAGCTGAAAGCGAACTTTCAGCTATTAATATGGTTCTTGGAGCAGTGGCTACAGGGAAAAGAGCTATGGTAAGTTCTTCAAGTCCTGGAATTTCTCTTATGTGTGAAACTTTTTCTTATTTAGCAGGGTTAGAACTTCCAGCGGTGATAGTAAATGTAATGCGTGGAGGACCGGGTTTAGGAGGGATCGAAGTTTCACAAGGTGATTATTTTCAAGCTGTTAAAGGTGGAGGACACGGAGATTATCATTTTTTAATACTTGCTCCTTACAATGCTCAGGAGGCTTATGAACTTACAGCTAAGGCATTTGAACTTGCAGAAAAATATAGAAATCCTGTAATGATTCTTTCAGATGCTATCCTGGGTCAAATGAAAGAACCTTTAATTCTTAAAAAGCTAAAAATAAAAGAATATCCTAAGGATGATTGGGCTCTTACAGGTGCCAAAGGAAGACCAGCAAGATTTATTCGTAGTTTGTTTTTAAACTCTCAAGAATTAAGAGACCATAATCTTCGCCTTCAAAAAAAATACCGCGCTATGCAAAAAGATATAAAATATGAAAATCAGGTAGATAAAGAGGATGAAATTATAGTAGTAGCTTTTGGCTCCATGGCCCGCATTTGTAAAGAAGCATGTCAAAATTTAAAAAATAAAGGTTATCCTGTGGGCTTTTTTAGACCAATTACTCTTTTTCCCTACCCTGCTAAACCTATTCAAAAATTAATAAAAAATTCAGGTAAAAAATTAAAATTTTTGGTATCAGAATTTAATTGTGGACAAATGGTAGAAGATGTAAAGATTTCAGTAGAGGGAAAAGCTGAAGTAATTTCTTTACCCTATCCACCAAGTATTATTCCTTTTCCAGAAGATATAGAAAAGAGGATTAAAAAATGCCTAAGGTCTTCACACATCCAAAAAGTTTAAAAAATACATTATTTCATTATTGTCCAGGATGTGGACACAGTATTGTTCACAGACTTCTTTGTGAAGTAATTGACGAATTAAATATTCAAGATAAATGCTTGGGGATATCCTCTATTGGTTGTGCAGTTTTTCTATATTTTTATATTGATGTAGATATAATCGAAGCTCCACATGGAAGAGCCTGTGCTGCAGCAACTGGAGCCAAAAGAGCTACTCCTGACTTAATTGTATTTACATATCAAGGAGATGGTGATTTTGCTGCTATAGGATTGGGAGAAAGCTTACACGCTGCTTTAAGAGGAGAAAAAATAACTGTGATTATGATAAATAACACACTCTATGGAATGACAGGCGGACAAATGTCCCCTACTACTGTACCTGGACAAATTACTACCACTACTCCTGAAGGAAGAGACCCTGATATATTCGGTAGTCCTATTAAATCTGCTGAAATTCTTGCAAGTTTTGATGGTGTAGCCTTTTCAGGAAGAGTTACTTTAAATACCCCAAAAAGAATTCTTGAAACTAAAAAGGCTATCAAAAAAGCTTTTTTAGCTCAGATATATAATTTAGGTTTTGGATTTGTAGAGGTTTTATCTCCTTGTCCTGTAAATTGGAAAATGACACCTGTTGAATCTATGAAATATATTGATGAACTTACAAAAACTTTTCCTATTGGTATTTTTAAAGATAAAGTTAGTGAATTTTTAAAAAATGAAAAAAGGAAATAAAAATGAAATTAGAAATAATTCTTTCTGGTTTTGGGGGACAAGGAATTCTTTTTGCCGGAAATCTTTTAGCCTATGCTGGGATGCTGGCTAATTATAATGTTACTTACTTGCCTATTTATGGTCCTGAAATGAGAGGTGGAACTTGTAATTGTACAGTAATTATCTCGAAAAAAGAAATAGCCTCACCTGTAGTTTTTTCTCCTTCTTTTTTAATAATTATGAATTATCCCTCTTACGAAAAATTTATTCCGAGATTAAAAAATGGAGGGATAGCCATTATAAATTCTGATTTAGTTCCTTCAGAAAATATCAAAAATTTGAAAATACTTCAAAAAAAATATAAACTTTATTTTATTCCGGTTGACACCTTAGCCGAGAGTATTAAAGTTCCCTTTTTAGGGAATATATGTGCAGTGGGTGCTTTTTATCAAATTACTAAAATTTTTAATGAAAAACAATTGAAATCTGCCTTAAAAACAGTATTGGGAGAAAAGAAAAAACACCTTTTGAATTCTAATTTAAAGGCATTTTATTTAGGAGCAAAATATATTAAAGAACATTATAACTTATAATGAAAGCAGTCATTCAAAGAGTAAAAGAAGCAAGAGTTGTAGTTGAGAATAAAATAATTTCTGAAATAAAACAAGGTCTTTTAGTATTAGCGTGTGTTGAAAAAGGAGATAATGATGAAGTATTAAATTGGTTTTCTGAGAAATTAGTAAATTTAAGAATCTTTTCTGACAAAGAAGGTAAGTTTAATCTTAGTGTAAAAGATATTAATGGAGAAATTCTTCTCGTTTCAAATTTTACAGTCTGTGGTTTTTTAAAAAAAGGAACCCGTCCTTCTTTCCATCTTGCTGAAAATCCAGAAATAGCGAAAAAATTATTGCAGGAATTAGCTCAAAAAATTAAAAATAAAGGTATTTCTGTAAAAGAGGGGGTTTTTGGAGCATATATGCAGATTTATTTAATAAATGATGGACCTGTTACAATTTATCTTGAATATCCAAGGAAAAAATAATATTTTAAAAAATTAATATAAACTTATTCTTATCCAATTAAAAAGATAAAAAAGACTTGCCAAAGCTAAAAAAGGCCCAAAAGGGATTTCTGTTTTTAAATCAATTTTTTCGGTATCTTTTTTAAATAACTTAGTTATTAAAAACACAAGTATTCCTATTATAGAAGCTAAAAGAAGGATTGTATAAAAACTTGAATAACCTAAAAATGCTCCTATTCCTCCCATTAATTTAAAATCGCCTATACCTATTCCATCTCTCTTAGTAATTTGATAATAAAATTCATTAATTAAAAATAATAATCCAGCACCTGAAAAACCGGATAATAGACTTGTTTTAAAATCTATTAATGGATTAAATCCAAGTAAAGAAAAAAACCAACCAGCTAAAATCAAACTCAGTGATAATTTATCGGGGATTTCTTTTGTTTTAAGATCTATAAAAGATATAGCTATGAGTACTAAAAAATAAAAAGAAAATCCTAAAAAACTTACCCATCCATATAAAGGTTGGAATTTTAGATAAATGTAAGTTAAGCCAACCGCAGTAATTAATTCTACAAACGGATATCTTATAGATATTTTCTCTTTACAGAATGCACATCTTCCTTTAAGAAAAATATAAGAAAGTAACGGAATATTGTGATGCCATTTTAAAGTATGTCCGCATTTTGGACAAATTGAAAATAAAGGACTTATAATAGACAATCCCTCAGCCCAACGATAAATTATTACATTTAAAAAACTACCTAAGCAAAGGCCTAATAAGAAAATTAGAACTATATAAAAATCCATTTATTTTGATTCTTTTTCAGAACAAAATTCATTAAGAGTTTTTTCATAAATTTCACGAGCTTTATTGATATATCCAAGAGCTTTTATATACAACCCCCAGACCGGAGTTAGATTTTTATCTATCTCAATTATTTCTATACCTAATCCAGGATTTTTGGATGTACCATGATGAACTACTATTCCATAAATAGGTATTCTTCCTACATCCGGAATTTCTATTTCAAAATAAATAAGCTTTCTTCTCGGAATTTTTTTATTTGTACAAATAAAACATCCCCTATAAGAAACATTACTAACTCTGTAAGGCTTTTCATCCGAAGGAAAATACGCTTTAATATTTGTATAACATCTTGGAAATCTTCTTCTTTCTTCTTTTAGCTCTATTTTCAACTCCTGTATCAAGAATATTTTTTATCTTCTAATATTTTTATTTTATTTTACTTCTAATATTTTTTTACTTCTAATATTTTTATTTTATTTTTATTTTTTACAATAACATATTGTTTTACCAAAGATTTTTCTCTCCATATCAGGAAAAGTTAAAGGTGGGAACTCTGTAGCTCCCAAAAATAAATATCCTTTAGGTTTTAATTTATTCCATAAAGAAATAAATACTTTCTTTTTAATTTCTTCAGAAAAATAAATAAGTACATACCTACAAAAAATTATATCAAAATTTTGTTTAACCTTTTTATCTATTTCTAATAGATTTAAATGTTCAAATTTTACCATTTTTTTTATTTTATCATTTATTTCCCAATAAACATTTATTTTTTTAAAATATTTTATCAAAAAATTTTCTGATAATCCACGATTAATTTCTATTTGATTATAAATTCCTTTTTTAGCTCTTTCTAAACTTTTTTTAGAAATATCGGTAGCATAGATAAATATTTTATGAGTTGTTAAATATTGAGAAAAATATTCTGTTAAAATCATAGCAATTGTATAAGGTTCTTGACCAGTGGAACAACCTGCTGACCAGATAAATATTTCTTTTTGCCTTTTAAGTAATTCAGGAAGAATATAATTCTTCAAAGCTTCAAATGGGTGATTATCTCTAAAAAAATAAGTTTCATTTGTTGTTAAAGCATCTATTATATCATCCAGAAGATTTAAAGTTAAACTACTTTTGGCTTTAAGATATAATTCTTTAATATCTTTATACCCTAAAGATTGAGCTAACTCGTTTAGTTTTTTTTCAATTAGATATTCTTTATCTAAATTATAAGAAATTCCGCTAATTTTTTCAATTAAAGTTGTAAAATAGTTATAGATTTCTTTATCCATTATGAGTTTTCAAAATCAATTCTTTTATTCTTTGAGAAATTTGTGAAGGGTTCAGGACTTCATCTGCTAACCCTGCATCTATTACAGCTTTAGGCATACCAAAAACGATAGAACTCTCTGGATCTTGACTTAGTACTACACCTCCTTTTTCTTTAATTTTTTTTGCTCCTTCTTTACCATCGGTACCCATACCCGTTAATATAATTCCAATGCATTTGTCTTCATACACCTCTGCCATGGATTCAAATAGTTCATCTACCGATGGTCTACAAAAATTCCGTGGAGGACCTTTATGTAAAAATATTTTTTCTCCTGTATGAGTTTTTTTTACCTCCATATGAAAATCTCCTGGAGCAATATATACAATTTTTGGTTTAATAGGTTCTCCATGTTCAGCTTCTTTTACTCTTAAAACTGAAACAGAATTTAATCTATCAGCTAATTGTTTAGTAAATATAGGTGGCATGTGTTGAACTATCAGAACTGGCACAGGGAAATTAGCAGGTAATTTAGGAATAATCTGCATCAATGTCTGCGGTCCTCCGGTGGAAACACCTATTCCACAGGCTTTATAGGTTCCCTTTTTTAACCTAACTTTAGTAGAAACAGGTATTATATAAGGTTTTTTTATTCTAAGACTTTTTATTTTTGGTAATAACTCACTTTCTATTTTTTTTATACTTTCTAAAAATGACCTGCTCGAGGGCTTTGGAACAAAGTCATAAGCTCCAAGAGTTAAAGCTTCTATAGTAGCTTTCGCACCCTCTTGAGTTAAAGAAGAAAACATAATAATTTTACTTTGAGGAATTTCTCTTCTTAAAATTTTTAAAGCTGTAAGACCATCCATTTCAGGCATTTCAATATCTAAAGTAATTACATCAGGTTTTAATATTTTAGCTTTTTCCACTGCTTCTTTTCCATCTTTAGCAGTATCTATTACTTCTATATCTTTATCTTTTTTCAATATATCAACCAAAAGTCTTCTTATAAGAGCTGAGTCATCTACTACCAAAACAGTAATTTTTTTCATTCCTTAAACCCTTGATTATTTCCCAAAAAGATTTATCCTTCTTTTTTAAATAAATATCCTGGGAAAGCTTCTTTATATTCGATACTGAGTTTTGCAGATATTTTATAAACATTAAGCTTTTCTTTTAATTCTGGTATATATTTTTTAGCTATTTCTAAGGCAATTTTATTACTAAAAAATAAATCTATATATACCTCGTTTTTCAAATAGCTAAAAATAATTTCTATTAAACCAAGATATTCCATAAAAAGTCTTATATAAAATAACTTAATTTTACCATCTTTTTCTTCTGGGGTACTCAGTTCTAAATATCCCCAAGACCTTTCATCTGAAAAAAGAAAAGGAATTATTATTTTATTGTTTTCATAAAGAATGTTAAGTGTTTTTATATTTTTACCGAAAAGATCTTTGAGATATTCTTTTTTTATCTCTTTTTTTTCGGATTTATAAGATTGAGTTAAATTTTTTAAAAAGTCTATTATCAAAGAAATTTCCTTATCTACCGGGGGAGAAAATTTGGCATATTGTTGAGTTTTTTCTTGAACAGGTATTTTCTGGGTCATTAAATAAAGAAAACGAAGATCTGAAGTTTTTTCTTCTGAAGATATTATTTCTAAAACTATAGGATGTCCTACTTGAGCAATTCTTACTCTTATAACTTCACCGATTTTGAAATCTTCAGGTGTCAGAGTACCACCTATGCGAGCCTGAAATTTTTCACCACCGAGTTCCAAACTTAAAGTTTTACCTTCTATTCCAATAACACGAATTAAAAGTTCTCTCCCAGGTCTTGTAAAAATTGACCACAAATTTTCAGGAAGGTAAATAATAGGTGCAGGAGCAGTTATTTGCATTATTTATTCCTTTTAGAAGATAAAATTATTTCAACCTCAGCTTCACTTATTCTTAGTTTTCTGGCAATTTCTCTAATACTATAACCTTGGTTATTAAGTTGGTAGACAAGATTTATTATTTCTTTTTTATCAGTATACTCTTTATTTTGTTGAAGTTCTTCCAGTTTTTTTACTAATTTCTGAGCCCTTTCTACGCTTTCTTTTATTTCCTCCCATGGTAATTCCATAAATTTTTTAAATTTAGAATAAATAAAAACAAAAATAGTAAGTATTAAAAAATCAATTATCAAAAGAATTATTAAAATACTAATCATTAAATTTTTATCTATCATGTCTTTAACAAAGCTCCTTCAAAAATGATTCTTACAGGCATAGGAAAAAGTTTTTCTTTTTTTAATTCCAATTTTATTTCTTCTTCTAATTTTTTTAAATTTTCATTTTTCAGCCATTCAGAAGATGCATATTTTTTTAGGTAATTATAAAAAAATTCTCTATAATAGATCTCCTTTTTTACTACTTCTTCTATATCGGAGTATTTATTGAAAAATAAACTTATCTCAACTTTCAGAAATTTTTTTTCAGATAAAGGAATTAAAAAATTTTTAAGTGTAATTTTATATTGGGCTGTAACATTTTCATAAGGAATTATCTTTTTTGATAATTTTTCAGATACGTTTAAAGTCTTATTAGCAAATTCGCTTTTTTTTAAAATTGACCGATTTTCTGAAGGTGAAGCAAAAAATAAAGGATTTTCAGAGATAAATATTTTTTTTAAATATAAAAGTCCTAAAATTATTCCTACCAATGAGAAAAATATTCCTATTAAAACCCAATTTTTAAAAATCTTTTCTTTTAAGATCTTTATTTTAGATACAGGTATTTCGGATGTCTTTTCTTCGGTTTCTATAGCTGATTTTTCTTTTTCAAGTTCTTCAACTAATAAATCTATTTTTTCAGGTGTTTCAGATTTTAATCCAGGTTCTTCTTCAGATTTTTTTTCTATATTTTCTTTTGTATCTTTTTCTTTTTGAGAAAATTCTTTTTGAGATTCTTCAATTTCAGTTTTGTCTTTAAGATCAGTATTTTCTTTTTTATTTAGTTCTTTTTTTATTTCTTCTATTTCTTTTTTTGTTTCCTCGTCCAAGTTATTTTCCTCAAATTTAAAATTTTATTATTTTTAATCAAACTCTTTAAATTTTAATTATACTCTTTATATTAGATTTTCCCACCAAATTTTTAATATTATTTTTTAGGATATAATTAAAACAAAATTAATTGAATATTTACTACTATAAATTTCTGAAAGTTTTATTTAAAGTAATTTTTTAGCCATTTGCGAGGCCAGAAAGTTTTAACCAGTCCCGTTTTCCATTTTCCTTTTTCTTTAAACATTTTTAATAAAGCCGTCTTTCAGATTTTTCACAAGTCAATTTTATAATAGCTTTTTTCTTTTTTATTGATTTTATTATTTCCTAACTACAAATGATTTAATACCATATAAAACCACCGTGTTCAAAATCTTCTTTTATTTGCTTTTTTGTAATGACTTTTTGTAAGCACTGGATTATTAGGTATATTCCTGATTTTTTAAAGCTTTAAAAAATTTTGCAGTTATAAGTTATAAAAAAGAAATTATACTTTTGAAAGTCTTTTTCACTATTTTTTCTTTATCCCATTTTTATGAAATAATAATTTCTACTAAAGAAGTGATCGATTGTAAAGAAATCCTACTATTTGAGCTTATTTTTTCTATATAAAGCCAATAAGAAAAACGAAATCAAAAGTATTTTATTTTTAAACTAAAAATTTTTAAATTTTTTATTCTTTGTATTTTTTAATTGATAAGATTTTTATAAATAAAAATTTGAAGATTTTTCTATTTAAATTGATTACTTTAAAGAAATATTTAATAAATTGAAATGAAATGATCGGTTTTCTATTTCTTTTTGGGAGCGGGGTTTGCCAAGCAAAAATCCTTGCACATAATCACAACCAATATTTTTTAAAAATTCGAGTTGTTCTTTCTTTTCAACCCCCTCTGCACAAATTTTTACTTTAAGTTTTTTTCCAAGCTCTACTATAAATTCTACTATTCTTCTTACCTTTTGATTATAAGGTAATTCTTTTATAAAAGAAATATCTATTTTTAACATATCAAAAGGCAAATCTTTAAGATATGCAAGGGAAGAATACCCTGTTCCAAAATCATCAATAACTATATAAAAACCAATTTCTTTTAATTTTGTTAAGATTTCGATAGCACGTTTAGGATCTTTAATAAGTGTTCTTTCAACTATTTCTATTATAATTTTACACCCAGATTGATAGTATTTAATAATTTTTTTTAAAAAAGTTTCGGTGAGAAAACCTCTTTCTGAAAGATTAATAGAAATAGGTAGATTCCATTTTTTAGATTTTAAAATAGCTTCTTTTATAAGTTTCTCTTCAAATACATCTATATAATGATGCTTTTCAAGAACATAAATAAATTTTTCTGCAGGATAAAGATTCCCGTCTTCTTCAACAATTCTTGCAAGGGCTTCAAAACCTGATATTTTTAAAGTTTTAGTATCAAAAATTGGTTGATAATAAAATTTAAAAAGGCCTTTTCTTATAGCTTTTTCAATAAGAGTTTCAGTTTTAAGAAGATCTGTAATTTTTTCTTCAAAAGCAAGGGTATAAAATTTTATTACATTTGGACCTTCTTTTTTAGCTTCCTTAAGAGCAAAACCCGCTTTTTCAAAAAGTTCTGTAAAAGTTTTTCCATCGATAGGGAAAATAGAAATGCCAGCATTTATAAAAACTGTCACATTTTCTATAGGAAAAATAAACAATTCTCGCAGTTTTTCTGCAATTGCTATAGTATTTTCTTCTTTTGGAAGTTCTACAAATATTGCAAATTCATCTCCTCCTGTTTTTGCAACAATATCTGTATATCTCATATGCTTTTTTAAAAGATTACCTACTGCTTCAAGAATTTTATTACCTTTTTCAAATCCATATATAAGATTTATGTACCCCATTTCAAAAATATCAATTCTTGCAAGAGCTCCTGCTTTAATCACTTGAAGCTTTTTCGAAACTTTTATTGCAAATTCTTTAAAATTTATAAAATTAGATAAAGGAGGATTTTTGTTAATTAGGGTATCTGATTTACCCATCTTGATTTTTAATTAATCGGAAACAATCAAAAAAACTTTAAAGAATATTCAAAATCAACATAACTAATTTGTAATAGTTCTTCTAAAAACGAAAAATCGATCCAACCTTTAAAAAAATTATATAATTTTAAACATCTTGTATATTTACAAAAATCAAAACATTAGACATAAGCTTTCATTCTTTACTGATTTTAATTTAATAAGATTAATATTTTTATTTAACGTTACATAATAAAACATACTTCTTATAAATACATACAAAAACAGTATTTTTTTAATATTAATACTGCAACTATTTTTTATTATTATTTCATAAACAAATATTAATACAATTGTTTGATAAATCCTTTCTTGGAAATAATAAATTCAAAATTAAAATATTCTTGTAAGTAATTTTGTACCAATTACATTATTTTAAAACCTTCAAAAGAATTATATTTCATAAAATAAAATAAAAATATGAAATCAAAAATAATAATTAGAAAAGTGAAAAAGGAAGATATAGAAAGTTTTATAGATTGTTATATTAAAGCATATCAAGACCTTAAAAATTATAAATATAAAACAAGAAAAGATATAAAAAATTATTTTAAGTGGCTTTATAATAGAGATAAAGACGGATTTATGATAGCTGAAGAAAATAATAAAATTGCTGGATTTATTGCGGTTGATGCAAATTGGGTGAATTATAAAGGAGAAAAAATTTTAGAAATACATGAACTTTTTGTGCTTCCGGAATTTAGAAGAAAAGGAATTGCTTCCAAACTTTTAAATAAAGCTTTAGAATATGGAATTAAAAAGGGGTTAAATAAAGCTGAATTATGGGTTGGCAAGACTAATTATAGAGCTATAAACTTCTATAAACAATTTGGGTTTGAAGAGATTGGAGTATGGGGTAAATGGCTGAGAATGAAAAAATCATTAAATTGTTAAAAACTTTAACAGAAATAGAATCTATCAGTAAAAAAGAAGAAAAAATTAAAAAATTTGTTAAAGATTATTTAGAAAATTTAGGATACAAAGTAAAAGAGGGTAAGTATTATCTTGCTACAGAATCAAAATCAGATTTAATTGTTGCTACCCATCTTGATACAGTACCTATTAAAAGTAGATTTTCAACAGACGGAGTTTATGCTTATGGAACAGGCGTGTGCGATGCCAAGGCAAGTATTACTGCTATGCTTCTTGCAGGTGAAAAAGGAATAAATTATACTTTAGCTTTTTTTTGTGATGAGGAAGAAGATGGTCTCGGATCTAAAGAATTTGTTAATTCCTGGAAAAATGGAAAATTTGTTATAGTAATGGAACCTACAGAATTAAAAATAGCTTCAAGACATTATGGAAATTTTGAATTAATAGTAAATGTATACGGGAAAGAAGCTCACGGAGCCTTTCCTGAAAAGGGAATTAATGCTATAGAAAAAACCTTCGAATTATTTAATAAACTTAAAGAAAAAAAATTTAATATAAATACTTTAAAAATAAAAGGAGGAGGAGAAGAATATATAATTCCAAATAGTTGCAAAATAAAATTTGAAATTTTTCTTAAACCCAAAGAAAAACTTATTGATTATATGAAAAAAATTGAATTTGTAAAGTATTATGGAGATTATGAAATAGATCATGCCTATGAAGGGTATATAAGTAGAAAAGTAAATTTATATTTAGAAAAAGCTTTAAAAAATTGCGGCTTAAAAGTTGAATACACTGAAATGAAATCTTGGACAGATGCTCTTAATTTAAAAGATAAATTTGATGTTGTAGTATGGGGGCCTGGTTACTTACCTTTGTGTCATACAAAAGAAGAAAAAATTAAAATAGAAGATATTAAAATAGCTACAAATGTTTTACTTAATTTGAACTCTTTCTTTTAAAGAAAAGCCAGTATAAAAGCGCAGGAGTTTTTATAAAAATTCGCAAAAATATTGCTGAACCTATTGAAAATAATGCTATGTAAGGCATTGCATCTTTTGAAAATTTTTTAATTTTTTTCTTAAACATATATTAAAATTCCTTATTTTTTTATATTTTTTAAATAATTATAATTTCAAAAATTTAAAAATGAAGGAAAAAATTAAACTTTCGCCAATTTTTCTTATGCAACCTATCCCTTATTTTGGAGAGAAATTAAATGGAGAATGGATTGTAGAACCAAAAATTGATGGATGGAGATTACAAATAATAAAATACGAAAATGGAAGAATTGAGTATTGGGGAAGAAGGCTTGAAAAACATCCAAATTGGACAAAAAATCTTTCTTATTTAAATTCTTCATTAAAAGAAATCCCCAATGGAACCTTACTTGATTGCGAGCTCTATTCAACAAAAGGAAGAAGAGGTATTCCGTCTGTTTTAGCGAGAACAAAACAAGCAGAACCTTTGATTTTTGTTTTTGATATTATTTTTTTGAATAATCGATTTTTAGGAAATAAACCTCTTAAAGAAAGAAAAAAGATTTTAGAGCAGTTAAAATTTAAATCTCCTATTTATTTAATTGAATATAAAAAATTAGAAAATCTTGAAGAATCTCTTAAAGAAAATCTTGAAAAAGGTTATGAGGGGATAGTATTGAAAAATTTAGATTCTCCTTATATTATTTCAAAAGAAGCTCCTATAGCAACTCATCACTGGCGAAAAATGAAAGGTTAAATTAAAAATGAGGCCTGTTGGACGTTTCCAAGTAATGGCTACATTACAGGCAGCAAGAGCTTATGTTTTAGGTTATTCTATTGAAGAAGCAAAAAGTTTTGGATTAAATAGAGCTATATTTTATGCTGCAGCTAAAAGAGGTTTTAAACATTTGAGAAGACCAACAAAGCTTATGTTACCTAAATGGAAATTAGCTCGTAAATTTCCAGAAGAAGATATCGAAAAAATAGAAAAAACTTTCTCCATTGAAAGAATCGGAGATGAAATGGCTTATTGTGTAAAAATTAAAGACAAAAAATTTTTTGTTATTGGGGATGAGATACAAACTCCTGAAGAATTTAAAAAACAAATAGAAGCTCGTTTTCAGGGAAAATTTGAGGAAGCATGGAAAGAAGCATTGGAAATTGTAAAAAGTTATGATAAAGGCGTTTTATTATCCCAGAGATACTTTTTTGAGGTTGTTTATAAACCAAGAAGAGACGAACTTGCTAAAAAGTGGTCAGAAATGGTTAAATAAATATTTTGTTATTTATAAGTTTTAAAACTCTCTCTACACATTCTTCTATACTTAAAAGATGCGTTTCTAAGATTAGATCAGGGTTTTCCGGTTCTTCATAAGGTGAAGAAATACCTGTATATTCCTTAATTTCCCCTCTTAATGCTCTTTCATACATACCTTTTGGATCTCGTTTCATACAAACTTCTACAGGGCATTTACAATATATTTCAATAAAATCTTTTTCCGAAATAATTTTTCTTATTTTTTCCCTATCTTTACGAAACGGAGAAACAAAGGCAGCAAGTACTACAATACCTGCATCTAAAAACAACTTTATCATTTCTGCGATTCTTCTCAAATTTTCAGCTCTATCTTCTGGAGAGAAACCAAGATCTGAGCAAAGCCCATGTCTCACATTATCTCCATCAAATGTATAAGTCCTTACTCCCATTTTATAAAGCCTTTCTTCTACAGCATGGGCAATTGTAGATTTCCCAGAACTTGGCAATCCAGTAAACCATAAAGCTATACTTCTGTGCCCATTCAATTTTTCTCTCATTTCTCGTGTAACTTTGGGTTTATGCCAAATTATATTATTTTCTTTTCCATCCCTCATTTTTCCAGTGCCTCCCAAACTTAGATATCTTTTCCTTCTGTATCTGTCTTTAAACCTTACTATGTCATCTTCTTTTTATATTTTCCATTTTAGACTTCAAAATTTTTTAATCTGTAAAGTGTAAATTTAAGAATATACGCATTTTGTTTTTTATGTTTACTTTATTACTATCTAACAGTTTAAATCATAGTAATGTATTATAGACTGTAATAACTTCCCAGAGTCTAAAAACTATTTTACATTCAAGTATCTTATATTTATATAAAAAATTTTTCAAACTTTACAATTTAACATAATCAAACTTATAACTTAACTATAAAACATTTTTAGCAAATTGTAGATTTTTTATTTTTTTCTTTCTTCTATTGCACAGAAAATAAAAGATAAAAAGATCCCTGTAAAAATGCCGCTTATTCCTGCCGTTGCTAATATTAAAGCCTTTTTAGGTTTTTCTGGCTTAGGAGAACTTATAGGAGGTTGAACAATATCAAAGGCACGTAAATTTTGTAAATTAACTTCTAATTTTTTTATATCTGCTACTAAAATAGCTTTATTTTTTTCTAACTTTTCATCTCTTTCTTGTTTTAAATTTTCAATTTGATTTTTTAAAGCTAAAATATCTAAATTAAGCTTGTTTAATTTTTCTTGAAGTTCAAAATATTCTTTTTTTAAATTAAGGATTTTCATTTCTAAAATTGAAATATAGCTTATATTTTGTTGAATAATATTTGAATAAAGAAGAAGTGTTAACTGGTCAGATTCTTTTTTATTATTAATCATTTTATTTGATTGGTTTGTTAAAAGTTTAGTTCTAAGCGAGATTAAATCTTGTGTATTTTTATTTATTTGAGATATTATTTTTTCTAAGTTTTTCTTTGTTTCTTCATATACTTGAATATTAGATTTTAACAGTTTTTTTTGAAATTTTTTAAGTTTTATTTTCTCAGTAAGTTCTCTTATTTGTCTTGTAATAACTTTTTTTTCTAATTCTATTTTTTCTATCTCTTTTTGTTTTTTTTCTATTTCCTTTTGAATTAATTTTCTTTCTCTTTCAAAATCTTTAGTATTTTTTTCTATAACATTTTTATAATATTCTAAAATTTCTCTTAAAATTTTTACACCCTTTTGAGGATCTGGGAAAAACATTTCTAAAAAAATAGTTTTACCCTTTCGAGGGATTGAAGCAATTATTTCTACTTTGTCAATATATTCAGGATATGTCTTTTTAAGATACGCTTGATATCCTTTAATATTAAACCATTTCTGTATATCTTCAGGGATAATCAAATACTCGTTTTCTTTTAAAGAAACCGGTCTAATCTGAGCTTCGATACGATAAAGAGGTGTAGCTATTAAAATATAGCCTATAGCTATTATTAACATAAAACAGAAACACACAAGAATAACCCATTTTTTCTTCCATATTTTTGAGAATAATTCATAAATATCTATTTCATCTTCATATTTTTCTCTTACTATTTTTTCTTCCATTTTTTTAAGACCCCGTTTGTTCTTTTCCTCAATCGTTTTCAAATCTATTATATCGTTATATAGCTTATCCAGAGTCTAAAAACTGTTTTTTATGTTCAAACACCCCAGATATCCATCCCTTTTAAGCAAGTTTATACCATCTATCATTTGGAATATATCTTTTTAATTGAAAAATTTTTGGTCTTTACAATTTTAACATATCAAAACTTATTACTCAACTAATTTTTATTTTGCAAGCTTTTATTATATTTTTTAAATTTTTGAAAAGTAATTTTAAAATTAATAATATAAGTGATGAAAAAATCTATTTGGATTATTATAGCAATTTATATTTTTTTAATTTATTCAACTTTATCTGTAACACCTCTTATATTGAATTTTTTGTATACATCCCTCGAACAGAAATTTTTAACTATTATAGTTAATATAATTTTTATAATCATTACACTGCTTATTATTTACTTTTTAATCAAAAAGAAAAAATTAAAAATATCGTTTTTTTTATTAATTTTTCTTTTTCTAATTCTTTTTTGGATAACCCAAATTGAAAAACCAGCGGAGAGAATTCATTTTTTAGAATATGGTATTCTTGGAGTTCTTATTTTTAAGGCAACAGGAGAAAAAGTAAAACAAAACATTTTTGGTATAATTTTATTAGTTATGATAGCAGTTATTGATGAATTAATTCAATATATGTTACCTAATAGAGTCGGTGATATAAAAGACGTTATTATGAATATAATAGGAGGCATTATTGGGTTATGGTTAGGGAAATTTTGGTATCAATCTTAATATTTTTTTATCTTTGATCTTTTTGCTGAACTCTTAAAAGATTTTTAGACATTTTCTCATTTATGTCAAATTTTTATAAAACCTTTCCAAAAAGGAAAAAAAATTCAGAGATAAGAGAGCATGTTTCTCTATTTTTTAATACTTCTTAAAGCTCATATTTCATTCTCTCTTCCATAAATATCATCAAAACGTACTATATCATCTTCTTCTAAATATTCTCCACTTTGCACTTCAATAATTTCAAGAGGAATTTTACCAGGATTTTCAAGGCGATGTAGAGTGGTTGGAGGAACAAACACAGATTCATTTTCATGAACAAAGCTCTCTTTATTTCCGATAGTTACCTTAGCTGTTCCCTTTACCACGATCCAGTGTTCAGAGCGATGGTAATGCATCTGTAAGCTGAGTTTAGCACCTGGATTTACTACAACTTTTTTTATCTTGTATCTCGGGCCTTCTTCTAAAACTGTATAACTTCCCCATGGTCTAAAAACTGTTTTATGTTCAAGCACACTTGGATGTTCATCCTTTTTAAGCAAGTTTACAATATCTCTCACTTTTTGGGACATATCTTTTTTAATGATTAAAATAGCATCATCTGTATCAATAATTGCTAAATCTTCCACCCCGCAAGCCACAACAAGTCTTTTATTACTAAGTATGAGAGATTTTTTAGTATCTATAGAAATAATTTCTCCAATTTTTACATTTTGAGCTTCATCTTTATCCAAGGCTTCATAAACTGCATTCCACGAGCCAATATCACTCCAGTAAATATCAAGTGGTAGAACTACAGCTTTATTTGTCTTCTCCATTACTGCATAATCTATAGAAATTTTAGGAAGTTTTGAAAAATTTTTAACTGTTTCTTCGAAATTTAAATCAAAAATTTTGGCAATTTCAGGCTCAAATTTAGCAAATTCTTCCTGCATAGTTTTTATACTAAAACAAAACATCCCTGAATTCCAAAAATAATTTCCTTCAGAAAGATATTTCTTTGCAGTCTTTAAATCTGGCTTTTCTGTAAATTTTTCAACAGGAAATGCACCCAAATCCAAAAGTTCACTATTTTGTTTATCATTTTTAGCTTTAATATAACCATATCCTGTTTCTGGTTTATCAGGTTTTATTCCAAAAGTAACTATATAGCCTTTTTTAGCCAATATTTCTGCTTTCTTAAGATATTTTAAGAATTCATCTTCGGGTTTTATAATGTGGTCTGAAGGTGACACAAAAAGAACATCTTCTTGACTTACTTCTAATTTTTCCAAAGCAAACTTCATAGCCAGTGCAATAGCAGGAGCAGTATTTCTTATATCAGGCTCAAGAACAATATTTTTTTCTGGTATATTAAAGCCTGAACTTTTAAGTTCTGCAAAAACTAAAAATTTGTAATCTTTATTAGTCATAATAATTATATCTTTAGAATCACTTATTTTTAGAAACCTTTCTATTGTTTTCTGAAGAAGTGATTTATTTCCATTTAATTTTAAAAATTGTTTAGGAAAGGTTTTTCTTGAAAGAGGCCAAAGCCTTGTTCCAGAGCCTCCTGCAAGAATAACAAATTTCATCCTTTATCCTTTAGAAAAAACTTTTTTAAGATAAGTAACTTTTAATAAAGTTTTTACATTTTTTCAATTTTTTCTAAAAAAACTAATTTATTTTATAACATTTTAATACATTTTAAGAAAATTATTACATAATTTTTTATCATTTTAAAAATAAAATTGAACTTCTACCAAGATTTTAGAATCTCGGTTTCATCTGAAACTTATTGTTTCTTTTAAATTACTTCAAAAAAATTTCTACAAGGTTGATAATTATTTTATAAATTAAAATCAAACTTTTTTAAATTTTAACCCATAAAGTAAAACATTATCAGTGTCTTTATCTCCGATCATTATAGAATCTTTTATAGAAATTCTAAAATCTTCACAAGCTTTAAGAATCATTCCGGGAAAAGGTTTTCTTGCAAAACTTATTTTTTTATATTCTTTTATTACACCATCAGGATGATAAGGACAATAATAAAACGCGTCAATCTTAAGTTTTCTTTTGTTATACTCTTCTTTTATAAATTCATGAGTTTCTAAAACTTCTTTTTCTGAAAATTTTCCTTTAGCTACACCTGCTTGATTTGTAACTATTATTACAAATTTATTTTCTTTATTCGCTTTTTTAACTATCTCAAACCCTGTTTTTAAAAATTCTATATTTTTGCCATGTGGATAGCCTGTATCTTTTATTAATACCCCATCTCTATCTAAAAAATAAGCCCCCTTTCTTTTTAATTTTATCCATTTAGGAATTTCTTTACATGCTTTCTCATAACCCTTCGGAACACCTATATCTATAAACTTCCCCCCCATGGGTAATCCTAAAATTTCTTTGTTATCTATAAGTTTAGGTAATATAACTTTCTCAAGAGATAATTTATCAGACAAATTTAAAAATTTAGATAAAACTCTTTTTTTGAAATAATAAATTCCACCATTTATATATCCATCTGCAAATATTTCAGGAACTTTACCTTTTTCAATAAACCTTAAAACTCTATTATTTGTATCTATTTCCACAAATCCATACCTTGAAAAATCTTGAGTATACTTTAAAACTATTAAAGCTAATGGACAATATTCATGAATATATTTAATTAATAAATCAAATTCTATATCAAAAAAAGTATCTCCATTAATAAGAATAAATTCATCTTCAAGCTTATCAAAAGCATTAATTAATGCACCTCCCGTATCTAATGGCTCTTTTTCTATAGAATATTCAATTTGTATTCCAAATCGGTGTCCATTTAAAAAATAATTTATTATTTGTTCTTTTTTATATCCTACTAAAAATAAAAAGTTTTTAAATCCATAATTTTTAAGGTTTTCAATAAGGTACTCTAAAAA
>Ga0190367_1000662_pt1 | contig 23528 bp, 8 predicted proteins | sample 4872181011_MG_FD_171838 | JGI IMG/M metagenome (GOLD analysis project Ga0190367, IMG submission 171838) | Hydrothermal vent microbial mat bacterial communities from Southern Trench, Guaymas Basin, Mexico - 4872-18-10-11_MG | ecosystem: Environmental > Aquatic > Marine > Hydrothermal vents >...
GATCTTATGGACATACAATACAGAATTGCATTGTAAGAGATTGGGAAAATGCAAATATATATCTACTTGAGGCAAGATATAATACCATAAAAAATGTAAAATCTTATAGTAGTCCAGATTATGGCATTGATTTCCATCGCTCTTCCCATAACAACATCACTAACTCAACAATAACATTAAATGGAAAATATGGAGTTTATCTATATTCTTCAAATAACAACCTTTTCTATAACAATATCTTTAATAACACAAATAACTTTTATTTTTATTCTTCATCAAATCAATGGAACACATCTCTTCAACTTGGCCCAAACATAGTAGATAGACCTTTCATAGGAGGTAATGTATATGCTACTCCTTCAGGAAATGGTTACTCAGAAACTTGCAGCGATGCGAATCATGATGGTATATGTGATTCCCCATATACAATAGCATCTGGAAACATAGATTATTATCCTTTGGCATTATCAAAAACATATCCTTTGAATCCAAAAATCTATGTGGGAGAGCAATTGGCATGGAAGTATGATGGTTTCTTTAATGAAAGTTCAAATGCAGATATAACCTCTTACATTTTGGGTTATATTAACAATAAATGCTTTGGTATAGTACCTTGCATAATTCCAATAAGATATAAAGCGGATTCACGTGGAGGATTTAGTCTTCTTATAAATATATTTGGACCTACTAAGGGTTACAAAGTAAGAATAAAGAATGTATATTTTGAGAAAGCAGGCATAAAGAACATAACAATCTATAGTAAAGATTATAAGAAGGTATGTTATACTAACCTCTCTAAAGTATATGTTTTACCTCCTGGAAAAGTAAACATTTTTAGAATACCTTGCGATATACTATGCGATAATATAAAAGATATAATAGTAGAGACCACATGTGGAGTAAAGGATAAGCTATCTAATCATCCTGTTAGAAAAAAGATTTTGTGGTGTTTGGAATAATGCAGCATGCTAACCTTTGTTAAGGTTAGCTGCTTCCTAAACGCTCAAAAAGGTCAGCTGTTGTGATATGCTCTCTTAAAGAGGTTATGTTTCCCGTTAACCAATTATTTTAAAATAAAAATTTGGTTATTTTCCACTTCCCAAACAAATTTTAAAAATTTTATAAAATATCGCGTACATAATAATATACTATGGTTACATCTCAAATTCCAAGGAAGATGAAGATTGGGTTTTTTGAGTGTGAGGGATGGGAAGAAGAATATATTAACAAAAAATATCCATATCTTTCCAAGATAGGAGATATTAATTATTTTGATATCACTGTGCAGGATGCTATAAAAGAAGGGATAAATCTCGGAGAATATGATGTGCTTTCCATATTTATATATTCAAAAATTGATGAGCATATTCTCTCATTATTGAAGAATTGTAAAGTGATAATCACGAGATCCACAGGTTATGACCATATAGATGTGGAGTATGCAAAAAGAAAAGGGATAAAGGTCTATAACATATATGATTATGGAACCAACACTGTTGCAGAGTTTACAATTCTCTTGATGTTAATGATCCTCAGAAAAATAAAAAAGATTTTCTATGATTATGAGATTCACGAAAAAATAGATCCAAGAGCATTCAGAGGTGAAGAATTAAAGGATAAAACGATAGGCATAGTAGGTACTGGAAATATAGGGACAAGGGTAATAGAGCTCTTACAACCATTCAATGTCAAAATACTTGCGTATAGCAGGCATAAGAAAAAAGATATTGAGATAAAATATAATGTAACATATGTGGATAAGTTTGAGGATCTTCTAAAAGAGAGCGATATAATATCCTTTCATGTTCCTTTAACACCGCAAACATATCATATGCTCAATAAAAACAATATCAAATATCTCAAAAAGGGAGCATATATTATAAACACATCAAGAGGAGGTGTAATTGATACAGAGGCGATTATTATTGGCATAAAAGAAGGAAGAATAAAAGCCATAGCCATGGATGTATTTGAGGGAGAAAAATTGGAGAGAATGGAGATGGATATCATGTTAAGGTCATCTCATGATTTAGATGAGCTTAAAAAGGGATTGGCACATCAGATTCTAAGGCATAATGAAAATATAATTGTGACACCTCACATTGCATATGATACTGAGGAGGCAATATATAGAATTCTGAATACTACAGTAGACATTATAATCTCTTATTATAACAACACACTGGATAGTGTTATGAGCTATCTTCTTTAACTTCAGAAATCACTTTACAGTTACGCTTTTTGCTAGATTTCTGGGCTTATCTGGGTTTAGGTTTCTTAATACAGCCAAATAATATGCAAGAAGTTGTAGAGGAATTATGTTAAGAATTACTTGAAATACAGGATGCTTTGGTATTAAGATTTCAATGTCAAATATCTCATTATGTTTTGTTGTGATGCCTATTACTTTTCCACCTCTTGCTTTTACTTCCATCACATTGCTCATTATTTCATCATATGTCTCATCTTCTGGTGCGATTGCAATGACATATGTTCCATTTGATATCAACGCGATACTACCATGCTTTAAGGCTCCTCCAGAAAATGCTTCCGCATGTATATACGAGATTTCCTTTATTTTTAATGCTCCTTCTAATGCAGATGCATAATTTGCTCCCCTTCCTATGATATAGAGATGCTCCTCTTTCTTTAATTCCTTTGCAACATGCCTTATTTTTTCTTTGAAATCTTCATTTAAAAGATAAGAAATGCTCTTTCTTAAATCAGATAAAGAGCGAGATATTATTTCTTCTTTTCCGGCTAATATGGATATGATATAAATCAATATGAGTAGCTGTGCAGTATATGTCTTTGTTGCTATTACGCTTATCTCGCTTCCAACATGCATTAGTATGGTTATGTCTGATAATCTGTGGAGTGTGGAGCCATATACATTAGTGATGCCTATTATTTTACATCCCTTTCTTTTTGCAACTTTTATGCTTTCTATTACATCTGCAGTTTCTCCGGATTGTGAAACTCCTATAACCAATGTCTTAGGTGTGAAGAAATGAGTATAATACGAGAGCTCAGATGCATCTACAACATTTACATGGGTTTTTGCTATGGAGGAGAAAAGATAGCTTGCACATAAGCAAGCGTTATATGAGCTACCTGAGCCTATAAGAAATATCCCTCTTGCCTTTTTTATTTCCTCCACAACCTTTTTTACATCTCTGCTGATATATGATATCATTTCATAAAGCTTGTCCTTTTGTTCTTCTATTTCCTTTATTGTATAATGAGGATATCCATTTAGCGGCTCCCATTTTCCATATTTTGATACATCCTCTACCTCTTCAAACCTCGGAGAGAATATCTTATTTTGATATATATTATAAAATAGCAGTTTCTTATGATTTTCTATTATAACGAGATCCCCATCATTAAAGGCATATACTTGGTTAACATCATTTATAAAACTTTTTACATCTGAGCTAATATATATCTTCCCTTTTTTGTTTATTCCTATTAGGAGAGGTAGATTTTTGGCAGCCCCTACTAAATATCCTTGTATTATCATTGCTAATGCATAACTTCCTTTTATCTTCTTTAACGCATTTGCCAATACATGCATAAAATCCTTATTTCCATTTGATGCTTTTATCTCATATTCTATTAGGTTTGCTATTATTTCAGAATCTGTATCACCATAAAACTCATATCCTTTGCTTTTTAAATAATCCTTAAGTTGCTTAAAATTTTCAACTATGCCATTATGCACAAGATAAACCTCTTTGTTCATGCTTATATGTGGATGGGCATTGTTTTCTTTAACCCCTCCATGTGTTGCCCATCTTGTGTGTGCTATTGCTATATTTGTAAGTAAACTATTTTCAATTTTATTTTGAGATATAGAGCCTATTTTTTTAATTACACACATGCCTTTTTTCGGATTTTTAAATGCTATACCCCAAGAATCATATCCCCTATACTCTAATATTTTCAATCTTTCAATAACCTCTTTTATACTTATTTGATTTTTTGACATTATTCCCAAGATGCCACACATAATTCTTTGAGTTTTAATAAAAGATATTTAAAGATTAATTTAAAAGTTGTTTTAAATGTTTAAAATTAGATTTTAACGGATTCTTCTTACTCACGCCGGGGGAGGGATTTGAACCCTCGCTCCCTTGCGGGAAGTGGGTCTCGAGCCCACCGCCCTACCTGGCTAGGCGACCCCGGCTTTATATCATGATATCTCTCCTATTTTCTTCATTATTTGCCTATGAAGTAGTTTCAAGAGTTCACGTTTGGATTCCATTAATACTACATCGCTATCTCCTAAGAGAATCAAATTATGTGCAAAAGGAGATGGCAAATCAAGATCCTTATAAATATTATACTTCCATTTTTTCAATTTAAGATTTTTTAATACCTCTTTTGCATTATTTATATCCATCACATCTTCCAAGATTTCTCTTTTAACCTCTTTCAATAATGGAAAATCTGGGGCCTCATCCTTAAGGATTTTATAAAGCTGCCATGAGCTTATTAGTTGTTTTCCTACAGATTTTTCATTGCCTGCATATCTCCTCAATACCAACAAACCTCTCACAGCCACTTGTCTAAATCTCCTCTTTATAAGTTCTGTATTCTCAATTGCCTTTGACAATATCTTCTCTATGTTTTCATCTGTAACAAGCTCTACTATGCTTTCAATTCTTATTCTTTTTCCATAAGGTAATGTAAGCACAAATCCATTGTCATTAACAACAACACCAACATTTGTTTTGTAAAAATGAGATATTAAGAAGGCATATGCCCTTGAAAGAGCATCATTTACTTTTCTTCCAAAGAGAAAATGAAATATAAAGTTTTGCCTAAGTTTTTCATCAAAGTATTCCTCTATCATTAGGTTATGCAATGTTGGTATATCTAAATATTTGTATTGTTCATAAAAGTATTCATAAATCATTTCAGCTGTGGCTTTTGAGATAGGAAACTCCTTTTTAAGATATTCTATTATCTGATTCTTGCTATAATGCTCAAGCAGATTTTTCATAAGATTTCTGAATTCATTAATCTTTATTGCTAAATCATAAGACAATGGCAATTGTTCTGAGAACCATGCAGGTATGGTTGGCATTTCATCAAAGGCCTTTTTTACTCTTATCTTTGATCCCCTTGAACTTATGAATTCATATACCTTTCCTGCTAACACAAATCGATCTCCTGGCATTAATCTCTCTGCAAATTCCTCTTCAATCTTACCAATATATTTGTTATTTTCATCCACTACACGTATCATTGCCTCATCAGGTATAGTGCCCGTGTTTGTATAGTATATTACGCGAATATTTTTTCCTTTTCTTCCAAATTCTTTGGTATTAGAGTCATACCAGATTTTGGCATAGACATTATTTTCCTCTAAATCATGATAATAGCCGCTGAGATATCTTATCACCTCCATAAAGTCTTCTTTCTTAAGGTTTCTATATGGATATGATTTTCTTATTAAATCATATGCCTCCTCTATATTCCATCTTTTTTCTAAGCTTATGCCCACAATATGCTGAGCGAGAACATCCAATGCATTTTCTATTATCTTTATTCTATCTATGTTCCTATTCAATGCCTCTTTAGCCATCACTGAAACCTCTACCAAATCATCTCTATTTAATGCTATAAACACCCCTTTAGAGGTCTCATGCAATCTGTGTCCTGCTCTCCCTACTCTCTGCAATGCTCTGGCAATTGACTTTGGAGAGCCTACAAGTATAACAAGGTCAATATATCCAATATCTATACCTAATTCAAGTGATGTAGAGGTGACTACACATTTAAGTTCTCCATTCTTTAGCTTTCTTTCAACTTCTAATCTCACTTCTCTTGACAGAGAACCATGATGCGCTTCTATGAGATTTTCGTATTTATCTTTGAATCTTGTTTTGAGATGATGCACAATGCTCTCTGTTCCTGCTCGTGTATTTGTGAAAATTAATGTGGTTCTATGACTTTCAATAAGTTTGTCTAATAATCTATAAAAGTTTTCTTTTAATCTTTCGTTATCTGTGTTTATTAAATCCTCTACAGGTGAATAAACAAAGAAAGATGTTTTTTTCATATAACTTACATCCACCACTTTTATATGTCGTGATTCATTACCTACTAAGAACATAGCAACTTCCTCTAAGGGAGATACTGTAGCAGAGAGACCTATTCTCACGAATTCATTATATCTTGCCAATCTCTCCAAGGATAGCGCAAGATGAGTACCTCTTTTATTCTCAGCTAAGGAATGTATTTCATCCACTATCACATATTCCACATTCCTCAAATATTTTGAAAATTTAGGGGCTACTAATACAATGGATAAGCTTTCTGGTGTGGTTATTAGAATATGAGGAGGTTTTCTGAGTTGCTTGGCTCTCTCGCTTTGTGTTACATCTCCAGTTCTTTTACCTATCCTTATTTCTTGTAAGTTAATGCCTTTGCTTTTTATTTTTTCAGAGATTTCCTTTAAAGGTTCTTGGAGGTTTCGCTCTATATCATTATTTAGTGCCTTTAATGGAGAAACATAAATCGCGTAAACTCTATCCTCTAACATATTGTTCTTTGCTAAGAAAACCAATTCATTTATGATTGATAAAAACGCAGAAAGTGTTTTTCCTGATCCTGTGGGGCTGCTTATGAGTATGTTTTGTCTCTTATGTATGGCTGGAATTGAGAACCTTTGTGGAGGGGTGAATGTATGAAATTTAGAGAGAAACCACTCTTTAACATCCTCATCCAGGATTTTTAGTATCTTTTCATCATTTAGTGCATCACTTTCCTCAAGAAACTCCACGTTTTGGTAGGAAGAATTTATTTTCATAACATAATAAAGCGGTTTGCGAATTTAAAAATTTAAAATAATTTAAATACTTACATCACTTATATATTTATGATATAGCGAGAGGTGAGATTTATGAAGAAAGGAAAATCAGCCAAAAAATCGGGAGAGACAAAGAAAAAGGAAGCATATAATTTGGAGAAGATAAAAGAGGAGATAGAAAAACTAAAAGAGAAATACAATCTATCAAAGGAAGATGTTGAAAGGATCATGAAGGAAATAAAAAAGAGGAAAAGAGATATTGAAGAGTATACAAAGGAAAATCCTATTAAATCAATAGCAATTGCTCTTATTATAGGAATCATAATAGGGAAGATACTTAAGAGGTAGATTGAAATGTTGAGGCTTTTACTAAATATAGTGGGATTTGTGTTATCATATTATAGAATTGTTGAGAGATTATTTAAGAGAATAAAAAAGATATTGATTTCATTTTTGATTTCTTATGCATTATTTATTGTTGGTATTTTATTAATATGCGAGGGACTTGTTGTGTGGATAGCCAAGATATATAATGCGAATATTGAATGTATCTCTATTTTAATAGGACTCCTTTTAGTGATTCTTAGCATGGCTCTTATATGGTTCGGAAAGAAAACTAAATAAGAAGGAATTGTTCTTTTTTATATTTTTCATCACAACAATCAAGAGCACTATGAAAAACAATATTAAAAATGCAAAAATATAGATTCCTTTGAGATATTCAAATGATAATGTAGAGAGATAAAGCGCGGTAATGCTATACAGCAAGAGAAGATAATGAATAAATAATAAAGGTGAAGAGATTTTATTCTTTTTATTGTTAAACCTGTACTCTACGACCATGTGAATCCTATAAAAGATGATTAGAGTGGTTATGGATAAAAATAAAAACAATATCTTCAGATAATTCCACAAATCCGCATCACGTATAGCGCTACCGTTGATATAGAAGAGGATATATTGATAGAGCAAGAGAAAATAATATGACATGCTTTTCCGTAATTGTAGAGTATATCTATTTGAATAGTATCTCATGAATATATATCCTATTGCTAATACAATACCATTTAAGATGATCAACACGCTAAATACATATATTTTATCCTTAACATAATACACTCCATATAACGAAAAAAGCAAGTTTAAGACTGTAAAGGTTATAGAGAGATATTTTATGCTTAAATTGTTAATGTATAAAAACTTATTCATAAACGCTTTACCTGCAACCTTTTCTCCCTTTTTCTTCTTACTCATGTATAACTACCTTTTTCCCTTTTTCCATTGGAATGATCTCCATCTTTGGATTTTCATATTCCCTATTCAAATTATGATTGTTTAACTCATATACAAAAATTGCAAATGCGCTTAACTCGGAGTGTGGCTGTGTTCCAACAGATACATTATAATCTGAAATCTCATATATATATCCTGGAACCTTTTCACTTCCTACGGTAACGCACACACCTTTCTTTTTTCCATTTTCTATTTCCTCTCTTAATTTTGGAATGACATCTTTATAATCAAGACCATACATGGTCAAATGTATTAATAAATATTTTTCTTTTATTCTTTTTATAAATTCCTTGACATTTCTTATATATTTTATTTCATCAAATACCTTTCCCCATTTATATTCAATTTTCTTCAGATTTTCTTCTATGCTATCATCCTTATCACCGCTATACCACACATTTTTTATGCCCAGAATTCGTGCAGTTAAAAAAAGGTGTGTTGTCAATCTCTTATCCCTCTCCTTTCTATGCGATAATCTTAATAGAGCAAGTTTAACCATAATAAGAATTAATGAAATCCATAATATTTAAAAATCTAATTTTATAGGCATTATTCAATAAGTTTCTCTTTAGAAAGATGGTTAACGGGAAGATATCACTATCATGAAGGTTTTGCGGCATGGTAACCTCATCAAAAGGTTAGCTGCTGCAATGTGCTTTGGATATGGCTATGTTTCCCGTTAACAAAAAATAAAAAATGGTTAAGGGGAGGAAATCGCTAACATAAAGGTCTTGCAGCATGCTAATCCTCTAGAGAGGTTAGCTGCTTCAACACGCAGAACGAATAGGTTATGTTTCCCCTTAACCATTTTTATTTAAAATGGTTAACGGGAAGATATCACTATCATGAAGGTTTTGCGGCATGGTATCCTCATCAAAAGGTTAGCTGCTTCAAGACGCTTTCTCTATAAGGTATGTTTCCCCTTAACCAATTATTTTAAAAAAATAAAAGATGGTTAACGGGAAGATATCACTATCATGAAGGTTTTGCGGCATGCTAACCTTTTTTTGAGGTTAGCTGCTTCAATATGCTGAATAAAAGAGGTAAGCTTTCCGTTAACCATTTTATCTCAAAATAAAATTTGGTTAACGGGAGAAAATCCATTTCATAACCATATTGCAGTATGCTAACCTCATGTAAGGGCTATCTGCTGCAATGTGCTTTGGATATGGCTATGCTTACCGTTAACCATTTTCATTAAAAGAATTTGGTTAACAGGAAGATATCGCTATCATAAAAGGTATTAGAGCATGTTAACCTTTTTTTGAGGTTAGCTGCTTCAAGATGCTTTTTGATATGGCTATGCTTCCCGTTAACCAATTATTTTAAAAAATAAAAGATGGTTAACGGGAAGAAATCGCTACTACTAAAGGTTTTGCATCATGAGCACCTCTCGTGAAGGGTTAGCTGCTTCAATATGCTGAATAAAAGAGGTATGCTTCCCGTTAACCATTTTATCTCAAAATAAAAAATGGTTAACGGGAAGTATATATCTTACCAAAGGCTTAAAGCATGCTAACCTTGCAATTTTTATGCTTTTTTCCATATAATGTAAAGTAATAGAGAACAAACAATCACCAATATATATGTTGAAATCCAGCTTTTTTCAATGATTTTCACTGTTGGTAATGAGGTATAATCTTCTTGAGATGAATCCTTTAAATAACTACCTGTAAGGTTATCTTGATTTGTTCCATAGGAAGATTTGAGAGTCTGATCAAAGAATTCAGCATTACTTTCATTGCTAACATTACCCTCAATGCTCTCATTTCCTTCGCGTTGGTGTGATGCATCTTTTCTACCTTTCTTCTCTAATTTACCCTCATGCGATGATGTTAAATTCTCTTCAGATTCTTGAGAGGTTTGAATGGATGACTGCGATAAAGGAGATTGTTGGATTGGAGGAAGATAAGCATTTAGATATACATTGAAATCATAATGTATGGCTGGAGAGATTCTTGGCACCACTTCTCCATTTGAGATTTCATTAGAGATTAGCGGATAAATATCTATGGAAACCTTTTTTTTCATGTTATGAGAGGATGGAGAATAATACTCAAAGAGAACATAAACCTCTTTATATTTTTTGATTTTATTTCCTAAAACCAATACTACATCCTTACCTGCAGATGTGAAAAATTGAGAATCCAATACACGTCCATGTTCATCAATCAAAGATACTTTTAAGTTGTTATCTGAATTTTTGTTATCTATCTTTATTGAATACATATATTTATCATAGGCCATATCTAAGATAACTGGAATTATCCTTTTTTCTCCATATCCAAGAGCTATGTTATGTCTATGCACAATATATGCAATATTATAACCATAACTTAACATAGCAAAACAAGTAAACATTAAAAAAATCAAAACTATAAATTTAATGCTTTTATTCATTATATCACCACTAAACCTTAATATGACGCATTCACCATTATCCATATGGTTCCGCTATATACTCCGCTATACACTGGAGGAATATCCAAAAATAGTGTGAGATTTACCCAATCACCAGCATACATGGCACTTAATATTTGCCTGTACTCATAACTTAACTTATTATCCATATCGCTCCAACATGATTGTGCTGAGGAAGGAGTTGGATAATCCTCAACCCTACCAAGACATCTTGTAATATTCCATACAGGTATTTCATATCCTGGTGTAGAGGAGGTAAGATTTTCTCCTTTTATCCATAGACCTCCGTTACCATCTGCTGAATCTGGAGAGAGTTTAATCTCTGTGGTATTTGCAGCTTTAATCATAGAAGTAGAGGGATCTGCTACGGTTACAGGAGGAGTAATATAGTTTTGAGTAGCGTCTTGAGGAGGCAAATACCAGTAAGTAATGTTTTCAGGCTCAACGCTCAATAACAGAACATATCCTATATATACCTCTGCATTTTCTGTTGAATTGGTCATTCCAAGACTGGAATTAAACCATACCGAGACATTCCATTCACTTCCATATTCTCCTGTTGCATTAACCAAAAATGAGATATTGCATGTTTGATTTGGCTGCATGTTTGCTAAGCACAATCTTGGATTTGGTTGGCCATCATTTATATAGAACGGCTGCGCGCCTATTGTGGTAGAGATTATATAGCTCTCATTGTATATAGCAGTTGCATTAACATCTCCACAACCACCATACTTACATGTTACTGTAGCATTAATATAGAAGTTATCGTATCTGGATACATATGTGGTTGTTTCTGGATCTGGGAATATTAACTCGACCCATAATACGCCCAATGTCTCATTAATGTATACTGTGTTTCTACTTTCTGATATGTTGGTTTCATACCACAGTTCTGGTTCAGAATTGATTTTACATACGATATCATAATATGATCCTTTAACATACTTGTTTTCATCAACAAACCAATTAAGCGTTGCTATTCCTGAGGAATCTGTCAAAGAAGATCCAAGGTATTCTGTATATGTTGAGTTTTCAACATAAAAACTCACATTATAGTTTGCGATTCCTTGTTCATTGACATAATCCTTAACACTACATTTTATTTGCACCGTATTATTGATATAGACAGAACTTCCGTTATATGGATATGTTACATTTACATCTGCCTTGCTCCAATATTCAACCATAACCTCATCATGACCTCTCTTATAATATGGCGCAGATGTATTGACCTCTATGAGATGATATCCAAGAGGTGCATTAGATGGAATGGTATATGTGAAGTTCTCTTGAGAGCCAATTTGAGTTCCATTATCAGCCCATACCACACTCTCTGGGGTAATTGTTTCACCTGTATCATCCTTTGTAGTGGAATTAAACCAATAACTTTGCCCGCGATACAATTTTGACCCTTCAAGTGGAGATAGGATTGTTGTATTCAAAGCTCCCATAATCACAATTATTATGGTGATAGATGAAGTCTCTGAGTATGCCTCGTAATATTTATCTGGATCATCATCTATCATAGCTGTGAGTTTGTGATATCCAACCTCTGTTGTGGATGCATCCCATGTGAAATTAGCATAGCAGTTGTTGTTTTTATCTGTATATGCAGAGCCAAGGTAATATCCAGGAGTTACATTGTCATAGTAGTCAACTTTATATCCATCAATACATGCCCATGTATCATAGTCACTTACATTGGTAATGAGATAGATTATTGACCTATTTACCTCTTGTCCATCTTGTGGAGAAATCCAATCCACTCTGCTAAATCCCCATACTGAGAAGTTCAAATATGAGAGTGTATTATTCACATTTCCTGCTGTATCATTAGCATATAACTTCACATAATGTACACCAACCAACCATGAATAATTAAGCGTGATGGTGTGGTTTGTCCAGTTATTAACATGTCCAGGAACATACACAAAGTACATATTTGGTGAAGTAGTATTTATTTCATACCACGAGTAGTTTATTTCTTCATCCCATAATCCGTAGAGAAGTATGCTTTCATTTCTGAAAACCTTATCTGTATAGCTCACATTTAAGCCATAAAGATTATTGACAATATGTGGTGGAACAGCATCTCCACTCACGACAGTGTTAAGTGTGGCAGACTTATTTCTAGGATATGAGGCATTATACATCAAAGTGGAGTTATCCAATATCTCACATGTCATTGTTTCTTGACCTTCTGTATAATCAGTATAATTCCATGTTGCTATTCCATTGCTATCTGTGTAGTTAACACCTAATAGATGAGTTTCATTATAAAATCTTACCATATACCCCTCTATTGGTGAAGAACTATTGGCATCTATCACTTTACATGAAATAATGGTTGAGTTTCCAACATACATGCTTGATGGGTTTAAGGTTATAGATGATATTTTAGCCCATCCCCATACCTCAAATATTGTGTATGATGTTGAGTTGATATTTCCTGAGGTATCATTGGCATATTGCTTCCATGCTATATAGCCAGGCGAATATGTTACTGGATATGTATATGTAAAGTTAGCCCATGCATCCTTTTGATGTGATAAATACATCGCGGAGATATTTTCAAATGTTCCTGAAACATTCATCTCTAAGATAGCATAATCCAATTGATAGTTATCATGCCAATATACGTCCATCTCTATTGATTCACCTTTATGTATTAAACTTGTATTTTGAAGCACAAGCGTATAGTTTGGATAAACAGATTCCTTTGTAAAGATAGTGAATGATTTCTCATCACTACTTGGATCAGCTTTATAGAATAGAGTTTCGTTATCAGAGATATTGCATTTCAATGTCTCATAACCTGGGGTAGTATCCATATAAATCCATGAAGCATATCCACTTGAGTTTGTATAGTTTACGCCCAATAGATGTGTGCTGTTATAGAAATATACAGCATAACCTTCTATTGGTGAAGGAGGAGAAGCACTCAAATCTTTTACTTGACAATGAATCTCCACATAATCTCCAACACCAATCTCACTTGCATTTATATATCCATTTGTTATGGATGCCAAACCATAGACAGGCAATGTTAGATACCATAATGATGAATTCATGTTTCCTGCAACATCCGATGCATAGATTTTCACTACATGATTGCCCAATAACCATAAAGGTCCAGTATCAATAGTATAGTTTGTCCAGTTATATGGATTCGGAGATGGCAATGTAATGGTATAATTGATTAATGTGGATGCAGTGGAGTTATACTCAATTATAGCATTAGAGATTTCTTCATCCCATCTTGCATATGCAAGAACATCCTCTCCACGAATGATATAACTTACATTTAATCCATAAGTATTGTTATATAAATCAGGAGGATCATTATCCTGAGCCAAAATCCTGAATGTTGATATATCTCTTTCCCCAACACCAGAACCAACAACCTTAAAAGTAACTTGTCTTTCATCAGGAGTAGCATTTGTTAAGTTTAGGATAAAGTAGAATGTTACCTTTCCTCCAGGATCTTCTTTACCATCTAATGCAGAGGTATTCCATTCCAATATATTATTTTCAAACTTTCCACCTATTCTATCAGAGGTATCTGTAGAGTTCCTATACCATATGTCATTATACTTAATAATCCATTTTGAACTATCAAGATTCTCATAACTTACATTTGTTTCATTTATCCACCATATAGCAGAATCAGAACTTACATTGACATCTATCTCAATTCTATATATCTCATCAACATACATTATAAAGGTATCATTCAAACCTTCCTTTTCTAAATCCAATGTAGATGTTCTTGGATTCAAAGAGTTTGTGATGTTATATACACGTATTGATGTGATGTTTAGCTTTAACTCTCCTGTTGAGATATTGAACTCATCAGTATTTGTAATTAATCCATAGATGCTTTGCAAGATATTGCCTTTTTTATTCGCGATATCAACCTTAACTCTATATACTCCTTTAGGATAAAGATTGGTGTTGAATGGTGAGGCATTCCAAATAGATGCAAACTCAAATGAGTCATGAGGAGAAAGGAATCTTAAAGTATCTGTAGACGAATCATTAATAATTGTTTCTATTGTTACCCATCCTGATGTTGTGTTTTGTTGCACATATGCAACCAAATAATAATGCATAGAAGAGTTACCATGATTTATCACCACAGAACCCTGATTAAATTCCTCTAAGATATACTTCTTTGTAGAATTATAACCATAGCTTATTCTATTACTTATAGCACCGAAAATATTTGTCTCTCTATCATTAGATAATTGTTCATAATATGCAAATACAGAATTATTACATTCTAAGCTATATCCAGCATCTCCAGCACCAAAGAGCATATGGCCAGGATATGGAGATTCCAAGTTTCCTACTGTCTTACTATCTACTACTTGTCCGAGAGAATTCTTAAGATCACATTTCGTGAATGAGTAAGGCACAGCAACAGCAATATACTCAAAATCTACTGGGAAGTAATATTTGCTACTTAATTCCCATCCTGGAAGGAAAGTAGTTCCATCGGTTCCATCACCATCAGCTATTGAGTTTACACCTACAGGTTTATTGGCTTTCACATATACTGCAGGTCCAGCACCCTGAGATCCTAAACCGGTCTCTCTATACGTTTCTCCTCTATTTAAAATTATAGGTGTAGCATTTGTGGTTCCATCACTCTTATAATACCATACATAAGTATTATCTTCTAATGCAGATATCATCAAATACTCACTTGCAACACCATACCACTCCTTACTTGCAGGATACATTATATAAGCATCATTTCCTGTAGCATCATGAAATGCCAATACAGGCGCATCACATTCCAATATTCCTGCATTTCCATCTGTGATATCTGTGTTTCTTGTTACAGCCTGACCTTTTTGTACAGTGAAGCTATCAACAAGAGATGTGGAATCATAAATCTTACAATTTGCATCCTTCCATGGTGATAGCACATAGAATCTATCTGATCCACGATCCATTCTATATGTGAATCTCTTTCCAGCCATTGCAATGCTTGGAAATGCATCTCCATCATCATGTACGCTTGCTATGAATACAGGAACATCATGCGCTATAGGTGAGTTTTGAGACATTTCAGTTGAGGATATAAGTTCAGGTTGTTGTTCTGTAAGTGCATGTACTGTGGAATCCACAATCATATATCCATCCTTAAATGCTATTGCATAAGCATCGCTTCCATTGTGAACAGAAGATACAGGATAATGTATTGTTATGTTTTGATCATATGACGTAATCTCTATTTCAGAGGATGCATAGTTCTTTACGCTTGCATGCGAGTCATAGTACATGAATAATGTTGCATTTCCATTTTGCGGTATTTCAGGAACATATACATAAATATATGTCTTTTTGCGATTGCATGATCCTGGAATAATATAGAAAGATGTATTTTCCTCTTCTTGTGAACTTGTATTATAATAAGTAAATGCTAAACTACGGCAATGTTCATCTAATTTGCCAGCATCTATTAATTCTTTGGTATCTACAACAATCAACTCATAACTTCCATTTAACTGAAATGGATGTAGATTCTCAAGAACTATTTTTCTCTTATAATATCTATCCCTATAATACCAACTCTTATTAGATATTAAATATACATCTGTGTTTGGAGGATAACTGCTATTGTCTGTTTTAACATAAACTTGGGCATAGGAGTTCAACTTAAAGATGTTTGTTTGGGAGGTATTTTTACTTCCTGTGATATCTTCTGTAGTAACATAATAATGATATGTTCCATAATCCCAAAGGTTTGTGAGGTTATATGAGTAGATATCTCCATAGATGTTTGTCATGTTATATGAATATTGCGAGCCATTCGGATACTCTATATAAAGTATAGCATTTGCTATGCCATCATCATCTGTTAGGTTAGCATAGATGGATATATTACCTCCATAAGAGATTTCTTGTGGTTCATGCCATAAAGCATTTATTTTTGGTTTTAGGCCAATATCTAAATAGCTTTGGTTATCTGAGTATAGCAAGTATGAGGCATCATTTCCAAAGAAGGATACATTAATAAGATGCAACCCAGGTTGTGCATCTAAAGGAATATCATAAGTGATAGATGCTATTCCTTGGCTATTTGTTATGGAAGATCCTATGAAGATTCCTTCAGTTTCATCATAGAATCTTAATTGCTCATTTGATACAGGATTGCCTAAGTCATTCAAAAGCTTTGCCTCTATAATTACACTCTCTCCTACACTTGCATTTGTATCATTGAATGTGATGTTTATTACCTGAGTTTTTGCAAATACCTCTATCTGGAGATTCTTGAAATCTTCTTGTCCTTGATCAGATGCTGATTTTAATGTAACTGTTTGCAATCCTAAGGATGCTGAGGATGTAATGTTTACTGTAATATTGTTCCAGAAGATATGGTATGGCTCTAAGAGAGATGTCTTCTCCGAGAGATTACCAGAGGCATTTATCCATCCACTTGGCAATGTATAATTTAACCATGCATTAGTTGCATTTATGTCTGCGGTGTTGTTTATATAGGATTCAAATAAGTATCCGCCACTTCCTCTTATTACACGTGTTGGATATGTATAAGGAGTTATTACTAAGATGCCTTGATATCTTACCTCTAATGTTTGTGGTGCTAATTCTTCCCATTTCTTGTATTCATCTCCAATGTTCACATATTGAAGTGTAGCATTTATGATATAATCGCCTTGTTGTGTTGATTGTGTATAATTTATGGAAAAGTTGGCATAGGCATAGGTATTTCCAGAGATGTTTCCTAGATAGCATATATTTTGCTGGTTCTCTTGTCCTGGAAGAGCACATGTACAATTTAATGTTGGGTCACAATTGATAGTGACGTTAACATCACTGATATTTACGCTCCATGCATTATACAAAGTAAAGTTATAATATGCCAATTTATTTCCACCTATATATATTCTTGTTGGTTGTAATGTTGAGGATACGTTATTTCTTAAATCATGAACTATAATGTACTCTGTACCATTGGAACGTGTCTTACCATTCTCTAATGTCATGGTTACATTCCAATAAAACATATAATTTCCTTGTGCTGTTAATGGTATAGGATATCCATTAGAAGAATTGTCATATATAGCATAGCACTCGCTGTCATATGGTATATTACCACAGGAATATATTTCATTAAGTGGACCAAATCCTGCATAGCTCTTATCTTTTTTGACGAGATCCAACTCCACTTTTGCATCTATTGCAGTATTGTTATATGCCTTTACTGTGATATTGATTAAGGCAATATTATCACCAACCTCATATTCTTTTACATTTCCTTTATAAATATTTTCATGCTCCAATTTTGTCATTCTAAGTTCTGATTCTATTATCTCAAAGATATAGTAATCTTCCAAGCGATTTCCAAATGAATCTCTTATAGGATTCATATTCTCATCAACAAATGCAGCGTAGACTCTATATCTTCCTGGTGCATGATCAGAGGTATCCCACCCTCCTTCAGATTTCCATAATTGTGTAAGATTGATTTCCTCTCCTGGAAGTAAGGTACGCAAATTACCATCTGCTTTGTCATTGATAATTACACCTCCTGGAAACACTAAACTCCACCCTGTAGAGGTTTCTTCTTCAACAATCATATATAGATATCCTTTCAATGTAGTGTTTCCTCTATTCTTTAGGTTATTGTACACATCTTCCTCTGTTCTATTTATCTGAACTATGCTATACTCGAATGCATTTCTGAAATGTTTTATGCCATAGAGATTTGTCTCATAGGAACCTGCTCTTTCAAAATATGCAAAAAATGGAGAGGTACAATTAATCATAGTACCTCCAGGAAGATTTCCAAATCTCACAAATCCTGGATTAGGATATGAGGTATTGGATGCGCTGGCATGTTGTGATGCGGCTAAAGTGTTATTGGCATAGTAAGCGTAACATGTAGCATCTGCATCTTGTGTTGCAATAGCAACATACTCTGCATCTGCAGGAAGAATATACTCATCCTCAAGCTCATGCTTAGGTAAGAAAGTTGTTCCTTCTGTACCATCACCATCAGCATATGCTAATGCATATACTGGCTTATCTGCTTTGATATACATCGCAGGAGCATTTCCTTGCTGACCTAAAGAGCCTGAGGTATAGCTATCTCCAGCATTTGTTAATGTTATTGTTGTTGGTGTGTTTTGATCACTTCTATAGATTGTGATATGCGTATTTGCCTTTAATGCAGTAATAACTAAATTGTTAGATGGTACTCCATACCATTCTTTATTTGGTGGAAATACAGTGAAGAAATCATAGTTTGATTCTGCTTTTCTATGTAAGAGTATTGGTTTTGTTGAATTAACATATATTGCAACACCATCTGAGAAATCATAAGTAAAGGTATTTGCTTGTTCATAATTAAGCGATAGAGATCCAACTTTATTATATGTTCCTCCAGAAATGCTATAAAACTCTATTATATTGTCATCTCCGAAAGACAATACTGTAAGGTATTCTGTACCTCTTATAGCATAGCTTATAAATTCCTTACCCAATGCAATCTTAGGTGTAAGTGCATCACCATTTCCGCTACTTAAAGTAGTAGTGGAAAGTGGCTTATTGCTTTTGAGAGCGCTTCCCAAACTCAAATATGATGAAGAAATAGTTGCTATTTGTTGTTTATCAACTGTGGAAGAGTATCCTCCTATTTCAAATTCAGTATTGTTATAGTATGCAGATATTTGAAGGTTAGCACTAGCAATATCTTCATCAAGCACATAATATAGAGATTTCTTGCATAGATAGCTAAACACGGCACTTTTGTTTTGTTTGTCTTCTGCTGAGGGATTGCCATAATATATGTAGAGGTATGTTTTGTCATGGGAATTTATTATAGGCACTTGAGTCCATATAAGAGTATTGGATGTATTACATCCACTTTCAATCCAATAGGGTATCTCTTCATAAGTAGAACCTATAACTTGTGGATCTCCAACTGTAGTGGACATTGAATAATCTCCATATGGCAGTCCATATATTAAAGTTGCATTACTTATTGCCAAATAGCCATTGTCTTCTGTTGTGTGATAACCATCATATCCTGCTTCTTCTTCCATTTGATATTCAAAACTTCCTAATTTTACATTTCTTATTCTTTCATGAAGATTATCTCCTCCATTTTCACTTAATACCTTTGCAACCACTGCAGGAAAAGCATCTCTAAAGCTTAAGGTATATAATGTCCAATCATCTCCTGTAGGTTGATTATGGGATCTAATGTCGCATTGCATTCTAAATGTATCAATCTTAAAGGACATGGGTTGCATGGCTATATATCCTATATCTTCATAGGTATGTGATGTATCAGAGGTATCCGTCTCCTCCAATTTAACTTCAAAACTTCCTGTAAGTATATTATCGACCCTTGTTTTTACAGGATCAGCTTCATTGTATGTCAAGGTTTGGGTAAGAACAACAGGTTTAGAAGAGAAAACTTTTTGGAATGTAACAGTGGAATATGAGGAATCAACTGTTGATGTTCCAACCTCAATATATTTTCCTCCTACTAACCATTGTCCAGGTAGCATTGCGATATAAGATGCATTTTCATTCCCATGCACACCATCAAGAGCAACAGATTCCTCTATTTTTGCAGTAAATTCATTTGTGGATATGCTTAATATTCTAACAAATGCTTGATCAGCTTCATTTTCAGAATTCAAAGATGCTATTATTATAGGAGATTGCGAATATGCATGCATAAAGGAAATAGTGGTATTGGTACTATTCAAAATGAAGGTTCTTGCCTCTCCTATTACTTTATTGAATACAGCAGAATAATTCTGCTTGTTAAGAGCATTTTTATTTCCATAGTACATATAGAGTGTCTTAGTTTTGTGAGCTCCAATATATGGAATCTTAATCCATATAATTGCAGTACCTGCCTCTTTATTTATGCTCTCTACCCAATAATCCAAGAACGTATCATTATGATAAGGATTTTCTACACGAGTCTCAAATATTCTTATATCAGAACCATCTTCATTCATATTTGCAACTATTTCTTTGTTATTTATTGTAATCTTTACACTCCTATCTGTAAATGAGACTGAGTTAGTGTTTGTGATATTCAATTCCACAAGATAAATGTTTTTTATAACTGTAATTCTTAGATCCTCACATGAGTTTTTCATTTTTCCTTGAGAAATTAATTGTTTAGTATTTAGTGTGATGTTTATTACATCAAAACATACAGATTCATCATTAGGATTATAAAGCTCTATAGGTAATCTATATTTCCAGGATGTATTGAACCAATCATAGTCATAATTGCTCAAATATACCTTTTCAAAGTTTCTATACTTATCTTTTTCTGTTTTAACTGAAAACTCAGCTTTAACATCAACAACAAAATATGCAAAGTCTGATTGGTTATCTATGCCATCAGTGTTGTTTACCCAAACATAAAACTTAAACTTATCCGCATGCCAAGATGAAAAGTTATATTCATAGAGATCATTGCCTATATAGCTCATAGAAGCACCATCTACTATTACATCATTTGTTGAGTTATATACATAAATTAAGGCAGTATCTACTCCCACTTCATCAGTAATATTCGCTCTTAACCTTATAATTTGATGATTTCCTTGCCAATATGGTAAAGCATAAATCTTATTTATTTGTGGCACAGAAGATACTTTATATTGAGAAGATGCATTTGATTTTTCAAGAAACTCTGGCCAAGAACCATTAAACATAGCATATACAGTATGGTATCCAAGTATTTCATCTTTTGGTATTGTGTATGTAATCTCAGCATAGCCATTTTCATCTGTCAATGCCGTTCCATAATATTTATTTGCGGTTGCATCATAAAATGTGATATTATGGGCGGATAAAGGCTCATTTAAGTCATTTACAAGTTTTGCTCTTAAAGTAATATTTCTTCCTTGTCCTTGTACCGATGGGATAATAGTGAAATCTATAATATATGTTCGTATGAAGACAGTAACATTTATTTCTTGAGAATATGCATCTTCTATATATTGATTTGTAGAATTTACCTTTATTCTTATAGTATAATTACCTTCTTGTTTTGGTGTGATTACCCAAGAAATGTTGCACTTGCATGATGATGTATTCTTTTTGACTTCTTCTAAGGAACATGTATGTGGGTTAGTGGTTGAGAAGATACTAGAAGGTTTCATAATAACAAATGAAGGTATGAGTACGCGATATCCTAATTGGATTTTATCAATGATATCTGATTCATTTCCATAAGTTGATGTAAACTCTACTTTATATTGCACATATTTATCTGGAGGCGCCTCAATAACAGTATTATTATCCATCAAATACCACTCACTCCATGCACTACCATCAGGTGAGGTTCTTACATAGAAGGTTGTATCACTATATTGCATATCTTTTCCATACCAATAAAATTTGTTAAATTGATATTCTGCTGTACCAATATTGAATACCTTGGATATATATATTCCGCTGTTTTCTATCTTCCTTTTTTCCTCACTTCCTACATAACTCTTAAAAGTTGCATTCTCAGCATATTTCCTAACATATATCAAATCATATCTTGCAGGATTTGATGATGAGTCAGCATCATTAAATCCACATAAACTACCTGAAACATAGGAAAGAGTATTTGAGGTGGAATATCCATTATTCAAATCTATTATATATTGATATCCATCACGCAATGTGATTCTATAGTGATGGAAAGTTGTATCTGTTTGCGAACCTGATGGATAACAAACACTTGTATCAATACATTGAGATCCAGAACCATCATCTGATATGAAGTATATGTTTCCTATCTTTAATCCAGAATCAAAATCACTTCTAGTTTCCTCTTCTCTCATCCAGAAATCTACAAATATATCTGCAGACATACTTTTTATAGTACATGCACCTAATATTTCATTACCACCATTAACTTTCATAACTCCTGTATTGTACACAGGATCAGTTTCAACTGTAGTATCTGGATCATCATTCCACTTACTCGTATCTAATGAACCACTTTCAAAATCATCAAAGAAAATAAATACCTCATCTGGATTTTCATCGCTTAATGTATCGTTATTACCATAATACATATACACTGTTGTATTTGAATTTGCCTTCAATAAAGGAACTTTTATCCATATAATGGTATTGGAGGTATCGCATCCACTCTCAATCCAATAAGGTATTGGTTTCTCTTGTTTTGATGTTTCATTATAGTATGTGAATCTTATATCCTGACATGTTGTGTTCATCTTGCCTTGGCTGATTAATGTTTGTGTATCTATTGTTAGATTTATCTGGAAGTCTTTAAGGTCCTCATTGTTTGGATTTGTAATATTTATGGGTTTACGATATAGCCAATCATAGTCATACCAAGATTTTAATGAATTATTCATTAAGAATAGCTCACCATGTTTAACGCTAACAGTAACATTTTCTCTATAAGAGGCATTATAGAAATCTTCACTACTATCATCTATCAAGAATTTTAATGGAGCTGCCAATGAGAAATATTGTGACCAAGCATAAGGAGAGTTATAGACTCTTTCATAGTCTATTTGAATCTTATACAATTTTGGAGATGTTTTATTGTCTGTTGTATTCATCTGTACCATAAGTTGTAGATATCTCTCTGAAGGAAGATCAGGATAGGTGCTATTTGTTATTACTTTCCATGAGTTCCATGATAATTTATCATTTGATGTTCTTGCATACAATGTTAATGATGTATTTTGTGGAATTGTTGCTATGTATGTGATATTTGTATAGTTTATGGATATGGAGAAGAAATCTAAAGTTGTGATATATGTTCCGTTTTCATGATAGGTAAGGTCATTTTCTTCTTCTTCTCCCATATAGCTATCAAAGGTCATGTTCTCAGCATATTTCCTAACATATATCAAATCATATCTTGCAGGATTTGATGATGAGTCAGCATCATTAAATCCACATAAACTACCTGAAACATAGGAAAGAGTATTTGAGGTGGAATATCCATTAT
>Ga0190367_1000663_pt1 | contig 23477 bp, 26 predicted proteins | sample 4872181011_MG_FD_171838 | JGI IMG/M metagenome (GOLD analysis project Ga0190367, IMG submission 171838) | Hydrothermal vent microbial mat bacterial communities from Southern Trench, Guaymas Basin, Mexico - 4872-18-10-11_MG | ecosystem: Environmental > Aquatic > Marine > Hydrothermal vents >...
TATGAGAGCTGATTTCGAGAAGAAGCATAGAGAAGTCTTGAGCTACGAAAGATTCGTTAGAAGGGTTAAAAGACTGAAAGAGATGGGTGTTATTAAAGAAGTTATCGACTAAAATAATCCAAACTTACCAAAGGATTGCTTAACAAAATCTGGAGCTCTAGTTGTGTCCACAATATCGACTATTCATAGTTTGTGTCCACAACTGATCCTGGATTCGTTATCTCATTCAAAATTGTATTGTCTTACCAAAATCAGGTTAATGGTTAGTTTGGTAAGACGATTTTAATATGGAACTGGAATGCTATGTCCACAAATATCTCGGATTTACAAATAATATATTTAAAATTATAAATAAAATTTATGTAAATAATGGTTAAGCTTATAGCATTCTCTTTCAAAATTTATCATGTGAAGTTTGAAACTTATGAAAAAGGATTAGAATTAGAAAAGCTTGTTGCTGAGCTTTTTAGACGTAAAGGTTATGATGTAATACATAACATAAAGCTGAAAGGAAGATCTGGAGTAGAACATCAAATTGATGTCTATGCAGAGTATAAATGTCCATTACATCTATCCAGAATTATTATAGAATGTAAGGCTTACGATAAACCGATAAATAAGGAAATAGTTATGAAATTAATACAAATAGTCAATGATTTAGGAGTTGATAAGGGAATATTAATTACAACTTCCTATTTTACGCCTGATGCAGTTTCAACTGCAGAAGGTTACAATATTGAATTATGGGATTCTGCAAAATTAAATGAGCTTTTAGGTGAAATTAAAATTATAAAAGAGGAAATAGGCAATATCTATTATATTGAACCTCAAATAGCACTTGATAAAGCTCGAAAAATAGCAGAGAGGAAAATTGGTGGATTTCTTAGAAAAGGAGAAATTATAAGGGAACTTTTAGTATTTTATCCGTTATTTGAATTTGATGCAGATATAGCAATTCACGAGAAAAAGGGATTCTTTGTTAAGAAGTCCGAAGTAAAGATAGTTAATGCAAAGGTAACAATTGATGCCGTAAATAATGGATTGGTTGATATACATCAAGGTTTACGAGTACTGTTTAATATACCATCAGAACTCAAGGAAGAGGAAATTATGGCATTTAGGAACTTACTTTCGCATGGTGAACTCAATGTAGCTGCATTAGCATCTCTATTATCATGTTCAGAAGCAAAATCTAGAAAAATTCTTCAGGGATTGGTCGTAAAGGGATTGGTAAAACAGATAAAATCCGGTAGGACTGTAGCTTATGTTCCAGCTATACGTATTCCACATCCATCACAGTTAGAAAGTTTATCTATGAAGTATAAAATAAATCCAGGTAAACCCACTAACGGAACGCTAATTCCGCAATCCATAAGTGTTAATGCTGCGGAAAAATTCCTTAAAACAATTTGGGATTTAAAAATAAAAGAGTATAAGCTTATATATTATCCTTTCTACGCTTTTGTAACAAAAGAGAAAGATAGAACAGGCACAGTCATAGTAGATGCTACAACGGGCGAAATAAATGAGGAATTGAGTAAAACTTTTACGTATTCATTACTCAGTAGTTGATTAGATCATTTTAATATTTCATCAAATTTAGAACTATTTGGTAATTGTGTCCATAGAGGATCAGACCTACAGATCCCGTTAAAGTTGTCTTACCAAAACTATGTTAAGTTATTTGGTAATATCTTTAGCAGAAGTATCGCGGACACAAGAATTAAAGAATAAAATAGAAGATTTAAATTAATCTTGAAATCAATCTGCTTAGATTCTAGTGATCCTTTCAATATATTTAATTGTTTTTATTATATCATCAAATTTAAAAACTTCTGGCAGACAAAAAGCATTTTTAGTTTCAAAGATTAATTTAACAACCTGCTTCCAGTTAATAGGATCTTGATCGGATGGTGGTTTATGTTTATAATGAATGTGCCAACCTAGAATGCAAGCTTTTGGTAGTTTTTTCAAATCATCGGTTGGATCTTTTTTCATTTGCGTATAGAGTTGTGAAATGTCAATACAAAATCCGAACTTTGAAAGCTCGTTTGATGAAAGATTTATACTAATATTTTTATAAAAATTAATCATATCACTAACCTTTGAGATGTACATCCCAGTTCTATTTTCAATCAGTATATACGGAGAAAATCCTGCCTCTCTAAATTTATCAAAAGCCTCCAATATTAGGCTAATCATATGGTTTTTACTTCTTTTTGGTCTACTAGGATGAAATTCAATTGCAGAAGGTTGTTTACCGATGAAATCTGAAAATTCTATTATCGATTCAAGATATTTATTTCTCCATTCTGGTAAATTCCAATAAAGAATATGTGATCTCTTTAACTCTGGATCGGTATGAAGTATATATTCCCCTTTAAATATTTCTTTACCATAAAGTAGTATAAAATCATCTTTTGTGATAATATCTCCTATCCTCTTATTAAGCACTAAATACTCATCATTCTCTTCCCTAACAAGATCAAACGGAACTTCAATTCTTGTAAGACCGAGTTTTTTTGCATCCTTAAGCCTTTCATTAAGTGTTCCCCTAATCGGAGGTGAATTTCTATAATACTTCCCAAGGTTGGGATATGTCCAGTTTAGTATATAATTTTCCATTATAAGTTCTTATACATATGTAAGCTTAAATCTTAATCATGTTAACGTATCGCTTTCTAAGACGTAATGTCTGGGAAATTAAGAGAAGCTTGCAAATCCAGTTTCATATAGCTGTCTTAACATCCTTAAGCACTTCTTAGCAGTGTAGGGAAATCTAAACTTTTTTATATATACCCCCCAGTTATAAAGTATTTCTTCTAAGGCCTCTTCCAAGTTTTCTATATCTTTACCAGTTATATTACGTAATATCTCCCTTCTAAATTCCTCTGTCTTTCTAGTTGAAACATTTATACTCTTTTTTAACGTTAGGTTAATTATGCTGAGTAAAGGTCTCTCCAATTTTCGTCTAGGGCCATGGAATTTTGGTAAAACCTTCATTAGAATTGCCAAATCTACGATTTCGTCATCACTTTTAAATCTGATTATACCTTTCTCCATACTTTCTTTTGCATTTTTAAAGAACAGAGAGATTTCGTCTAGAACTCGATAGCCAAAATGCAGATCATAAGGACTTAAAATCCTATTAAGATCCTCAATATACTTGATGTACCCACTTTCTCGGAAAGCATCTAATGCTTCCTTTATGTCGCTCTTGGTAATAGCTATGAACTTTCCATCTTTTGATAGATCTTCTTTAACAACTCTTGATAAAGCACTTATATAATCCTCATTTAAGCTCTCGTATTTTAATTTTAAGTATGACGAAAAATCTACTTCATTAAACTCTATCGTAAAAGCTCTATCCAGAACTTTTGGACTGAACATATATGTAGTCTCGTCAACATTAACTGTTCCAATAATGTAGAGGTTAGGAGGTAATTTAATTTCTTTTGGAATTTCGGATTTCTCGACTATTTCATTCACGTTATGAAGCTTGATACTCTCCTTTGTAAATCCGCTTTCATCCCTACCGCTTTCCAGAACACTAAGAAAGTCTGCAAAGTAATATTCAACATGAGCTAAATTCATCTCATCAAGTATAATAAAATAAGGTTTTGCTTTTTCCTTATTTTGTTCATAATTTCTCTTTGCTTCCATTATAAACTTTAATAACGCTGTAACTTCATATCCCCTATCCGATAGTGGGTTATAATATCCTATTAACGGCTTACTATCTCTCCAATCGGGCCTGACAGACAGGAATATATAGTTTTCATCTCCTAATAACTCCACAAATTTAAGAGCGAGTTTTGTTTTTCCTGTTCCGCTAAGACCGGATAAAATTACAAATCCTTTGGTCTTTAATGCAGTGTAAAAGGATGAAATAACGTATTCAGGGAAGTAATAACCCTTTGAAGAGAAGAAAATCTTCAATAAACTTGCATCTGTAGTTTTTTCTTCTAAGCTTTTTTTCTCGTCTTTAGATGTGTAAATACTTACTATAGACGCAGAACTTAACCTAGAATCTAAATCTCTTAATTTATCTTCTGTTAAATGTATGAGAGATCCTCGTCCGTATGATACTCTCACAAGATTGTCCCTGAATATATCAATTTTCTCTAATTGTTCGAAAAATTTGAGTGGATCTTCCCTATATAGCTCGGGATTAAAATTAGAACAAGAATTTTTAATGAAATCTCTTAAAGGCTTAAGTATCTTTACATTACCTATTTTTATTCTATAAGGATATTTATTTTTTTCTTTATACTTTTCTCTTTTATATTCGGATGGCCAGTAATTGGTACTATCCTCGAACTTTTCAACTATCTTTCCTCTTCCAAAGACTCCATGAGAATCCCTACCGTTTCTATTGGCTCTAAAATAGACTATATCACCCACTTCTACCTTGTTATACCATCTTTTATCATTGAATCCCCAGATTAAATGTTCATCATCGTAACCAGAAATTTTGCAGATGTAATCGACTAAACTCCATGCCCAGTGAAGTCTAAATCCTTGAAGCACCCAATATTCCAATTATACCACCTCCTAACTTTTTTGGATGGTATAAAACTTAGGAAACCTATTCCTCTTAGTGACTCATCGTTTAAGATTTGTCTTAGTATATTTTCAGGAAAATCTTCAATACATTTTCCATCAATCGTAAAAAATCTGTTTGCATTTCCCGGATAGAGTATTACGGCAATATTTGCTTTTAAGGCATCCTTATAGGTGTGCATTTTAAAAATATCACTTAATTTAGCTAATAATTCTATATTACCTGTTTTTCTAGCATGTTCTTCTTCTTTTTCGAGATCTTTGATACTCAGTCGTGCAAATTTATCTTCAAACCTAAATTTTGCGTCAAAAACAGCTATGATTTCTTCATCCTTAAGTAGTGTATAGTCCGGCTTTAATGGGACTGAATAGCTTCCTACTAACTTTTCATCCCTATTATTAATCCTGTAAAATTTTCTATTATAAACAAGTTTATAGTTTCTTTTAAAGTTTGCAATAATTATCTCTTCTTTAATTCTTCCAAAATTGCATGGAACTATTATATTCTCCAGACCTCCAAGAATTACTTTGAGCTTCTTAATGAGCTCGAATAAACACCAATACTCATATAATATATCCACCCTCTTATTAGCTATTGCATCACAAATTTCATTAAAAGTTGGAGCATAAGCATTAAACTGTCTCCATAGTTCAAGAATATCCTGATAACCTTCTCTCTTTAGAAGAACTTGAGACTGTGAAGGAAAGATATTAAGATCTCCTATATCCGAGAGTATTGGATTGTTTAATACCATTTCTATATATGATTGTAAATCAATAAGATCTTTGCATGAAATCTTATGATCCATTTGTTTTATCCATTTTAAAACTTCTTCAAGCCAGAAGTCCAATTTTTTAAGGAAGTATTTAACAAAACGATTCTCTGGAGTATCTAAACTTTCATACTTCTTCCATTGATGAACCTTTTCTGGAACAAAACCACCGATTTTTTTAGAAAGCGGATAATTACAAGCTCTTAAGAATTCTGGTTTAGATATTATACCTATTATTAAGTCTTCATCTACAGTGGTAGCTTCTGTTAAATTTACCCATTCTCCCTGCTCTTCAAGTCTTTTATATGGCATACTTAAAATTTGCTCATAAGCCGAAATTATTCTTTCCCTATTCTTTTTAAAGAAATGATATGCAAAAAGAGGACTTATGGGTTCTAAACTTTCTTCAATTTGAAATTCTGTAGGTGCTCTGATATCAAATGGGAGTTCTAAGGAATACCTGATCAACTCCTCTTTAATAGTCTCCACAAAATCTATATAATTATCAATATCCTCCTTATCCCCTAAATAAGCAAATTTAGATGATATGACTTCCAGATCATTCTCTAATAACAACTTATCGTTATGATAAACTCTAAACTTCGATGTACCGATATAATTTTTAAATGTATATCTCCAGAAGTGCTCATCTTTTTCTGCTTCTTCGTCTCCAAAATAAACACGAGCATCTTCAAATAAGTTTTCTGGAGATATTTTAACCCTATATTCTATCCACTCATAAATAAATATACACCCATTTCTTATCTTAATGCATCTGGAATCATTTTTGGAATATAGCCTAATCTTAATCGGATCAATACGGAATTCTACACCGTTTTCAATCAATTTTAACTGGGCTTGCGAGTTTATTTTAAGCACAATCTTATTTTGTAGGATTAATATTTATACCTTAGCTTTAAATTTACTATATTTATATGTAAATTATCGATATTTTTTACTCAGGTTGTTAGAAAAGTGAGTGCTCTATAAAAGACTTAAGGATCTAGACTTAAACTTGCAATTATGGATCCGATTGTAAGCAATCCAGCTATTAAACCAGAGCTTTTAAGGTTATAGGATACTTTATTCCGACTGCTTTAGATTGATACTAATTTATCATCATCTGCAGGGGTTAGTCGTTGTCACGAATAGTATTTCCAATCAGGTAAATACAACTTTCATTACTTTAACTCCTCCTGAGAATTACTCTACCAAATAAAACCAATATAAACACGGCAAAGCCTGCTCCGATTAAACTGTATTTAATGGTCTGCTTGGTATCATAACTAACTCCCAATTCCTGTTTATATTCAACTCCGGCTTTATTAAGTACTTCTTGCACTTCAGGACTTATCGTTATAAAATACAGAGTTGCAGCTCTTCCAATTATGGCAAACGTAACCAATCCTACAACTTCTCCATCTTGATTGACCACAGGTCCTCCACTGTTCCCAGCATCGGTATGGGCTGTAATTTCGGCAATTCCATGATCAATATCAATCCAACTAATTGTACCCTTTGCGATTCTCGGATTTGCGCTCAATTTTTTAACATCACTCTGAATTTGGACCAATTCATAAGGGTAGCCTATTACGTATATCGTTTCAGTTTTTCTTATCTTCTTAGCTAATTTAAATATGAAAGCACAATTCATTGGTTTATTAACCTTTATAACAGCTATATCTCTTCTTTTATCTATGTGGATTACCTTCCCAGTAGAATGATAGCTGCCGTGAATGATATCCACGGTTTTATACTTATATTCGACAACATGGGCTGCAGTTATCATTACGTCTTTACTTACCCACCACCCAGTTCCATATATACCATCCTTTGTTACGATTGCAACTCCTTTATCCCAGCCCTTATTTACCAATAACTCTTGTAAATCAGTCTGATTTGTTTCAGCTGCTGCATTATACATTATACATTGCAGAATCAGTAGTGCAGTTACATATACGGAAAAAGTTTTAGTTTTCATCAAATCACCTCTTTCTCCAGGATTTCGCTTATAACTTCATCCAGATCGAAATCTCCAACTAATTTCCTGGTAATTCCCAAGTTTAACATCTTTACAAAATCGTAAACGTATTTCTGATCGAAACGAATACCGCATGACCTAAGCATTGTTGAAATCTCTTCCACCGTGAATCTAATACTTAGAGCATCTGCTATTTCCTGCTGTCCTATCTCCTTATATATACTGCCGGGTGGATCCTCTTTTTTAAACTCGTACAGTATTTTCCTCGTTCCTATCATAACAACAGCTTTGCTTAGAGCTTCTTCAAGCTCCTTCTTATTTCCAGACATTATTTTATCTGTAATGAGCTTTAGAATTTTGTAGTAATGTCTACCCAGCAACATAGCTAACGTCTTTCTTTCCGTACTATCTCTGGACATCGATTTGAATATCAAAACGTGGGAATCTCTCAAAACTTTATCCAGGAGGTAATACAACTGTGTTAGATGGAAAACTATTAGAACTCCTTTAAAACCCAATTCAGCTAACTTATGTCTTATGATTATATACTGTCTGGCATCCTCAACGTTTATTCCGCTCGAACTTCTCCTAGATATGTTTGTATAGGCGGCATCATCGTTTATCAAATACAGATACTTTAACCCCTGCAAATCATAGTTATTCCTGAGATAACTAATAATCCCTCTTATGTTCGCCCTGTAAAAATGTAGAGCTAGGATTTCTCTATCTTTAATCCCATTTTGCTTCAAATGCTTATATGCCCTTGCAATCAGATGCCTTACTAATGTAGTCTTTCCGGTACCCATGTAGCCTACAACTGTAATCGTTCTCAACTCTATGTCATCTATTCTTTTTTCTCCGGCTATAACGTTTAGAAGGGACATATTAACCCCTCTCCACGCTTATTTCAAATTTAGGAACAACAAATCTTAGTTGCTTAGAACTCATAGCAAAAGCCTTGAAGAAATCTATTAATATGTATTCAGGCTCGGTTTCATCGCTTGCGATGTATTCTATGTTCTTATGGATTTCCAATTCTGCAAATGCGAATATTAAATTTGAAGCGGAATCCTCATCTATGTAAGCCAGTATCTTCTTCCAATCTTTTTCCTCCAACACCTTTAATAGCTTATCAACCGAATCTTTTCCCAACCTTATCCCGAAATCTATTATTCTGGGAGCATCAATTAGTTCCATATTCACCTCCTCCTATTTGTTAAAGCAAATAATAATATTATGAATATTATAAAAATACCTATAGTTATTAAAATTAGCTTTTTACCCTCCTGAGATAGCCTTGCAAGACCTATGGATATCTCGATTATATCTATTATTAGGGTTACATCCGTCATCTAATCACCTCTGCCCTTCTTAGCTTATCTCTAAATGATCTGGGCATGATTTTCAGAATATCATACCAAAATACGGATAATATCAACGTGATAAGGAAACTGATAAATATTATATGATTGGATGTGATTTCAAATGTTATAACACTTTTATTTATCTTATTATATAGATATAATGTGGCAATTTTATGAGTAATTCCGAAAGCCCAAAATACTATAATCAGAGTTTTCCCAACTATTAGACTTATGATCCAGGCTTTTAAAAGACTTCCAGTCTTTACATAAATTATAACAAGGATTTGAACCATCATAATTACTAAAACTACCGAAGCTAGGAATTCCGAGCTTATCATTATTAACCACCTATGGGCGGTGTGGGTGGAATAGCTGGAACTATCGTAGTATTATTGCCGTAACCCGGTGGTACCGGTGGAGTGGCTGGTTTAATTGGAACGTAAACGACACTTGTTGTAGTGGTATTATTAGTAGCAGGTCCGAAACCGAATCCAAATATATTACCCAGTGCAAAACCTATTACAACTCCTATAACAAATGCAATAACGATTATCGCCATGCTTCTCTGAGTTAAAAAGCTCATTTTTATCATAGCCACAGTTTCACCTGTTTTTCTAAGCTTTATCATTTCACTTAGATTTTCCGCTAAAGCCTTTTTCCAGGCGTAGCTTTCAAAGAATTTGGTTAAGCTTAAAGCCGTAACGAAAGCATCTCTCTTATCCTTCTTTAATCTGTCGAATATGTCTTTTACCTCTTTGGGTATCTCAATTCTTATTTCTTTTCCCATTTCCTTTAAAAACTTAGGCAGGCTTAAGTTGCTAAGCGGTTCCGGAGCGTGTATGTATTCCACAAGAGTGGATTGAGTTCCCTTCGGTAGAAGGTATATGTATTCTATTGTTTCGTCTTTAAGCCTTACAATGTTGATTAAATACCAGGTTAAAGCTATGAAGAAGGCCATAGTTCCAAGCATTGCCCAAAATGTATCCACCTTCTTACCTTCCGGAGGAATCCAGCCCTCTATCATTGCCAGATAATTTAAATAAATGAGTATGCTTGCACCCAAGATCCATCTCCAGGTTAGGCTGAAAGGACTATCATATCCCTTGGGTCCTCTTGCATCGTACATGCTTACTTTAATCGAATAATCGCTCAGGTTATTGTGAACTATGAAGTGATCGAACTCCTCATCATTCTTACATAAAACTTCGGACTGTTTTTCTCCCTTTATTTCCTTTATCTGATCATCGTAATAGATAGAGAATTCACCGCCCAGCTTGTGCAAAATCAACATCTTGCTGGGTCCATGGGGGTTTACGAAAAATGCCAAATAACCTTTAAAGTCCGTTATATGTGCTCTTATGTTTCTAACTAATGAATAATATGCCATAAATCCCATCGGTAGACTTAGCAGAATGTAAAGTAATACTGTGTTCATCCTCTCCTCCTTAACAGTGTTAGCGCTAAAATCGCTAAGGCTAATCCACCCAAGCCGACTAGGGCCACGTTAATTTTCTGCCTCTCTTTATCATCCTCAGTTGTTACATCTGGAAACGGTTGCGTATCCGGAAACGGATCGTTGTTATGATAAGGTATTTTTGGATTTTCATTATGCTCTTGCTCTAATTTTTGTACTTCAAAATCAAAAGCATTTAATCCCCTAATCATCAGTTCATTCGCCCCCGCAACTTCCGAATATAAAAATTGCCAGTTTGTCATTCCGCTGTACCTGTAGGCAATCTTTATCGTTCCATCCTTCAGATAGGCTAAATATACTTGAAAGATTTTGTCATACACTTCATCCGAGAATTCAGCCTGCGTTATCAACTTACCATTTGAATATACCTTTAACTTAGGAGTTGTGACGAACCAATCCTTATCTGCTATCGTATATATCCTTATATCCTGTCCGTGTGTAAACATGCCAACTCCGCCGCCGTATACGTCATTACTCTGCCATATGTCCGGTTTTGGCATTCTAAGCTTGCATATTACTACTTCATTTTTATGTAACACGTACCCGGTATCGGTTAATTCCGGCGGTTTCTCCTCAATAGCCCACCAGAATAGTTCCTCTTCCTCTGCAGCTACAGGAATTATTAACAGTATTAGAGCTATAAATACGGCTATTAGCCTCATGTTATCACCTTCTAAGTAAGAATAGCAGGATTACAACTAGTACGGCGAATGATCCCGCTAATGCCAATTTAATTTTACAGTCATTATTATTAAACAGAAAGCCCGAAGGGTTTTCTACATCGTTATTGCCGTTACATACAGCTATAGCTATTATTTCCTTACTAACGTCTTCAGAAGGAATTTTTATGCTGGCAAATATGAACTTTGAACCACACAATCCCTCTCTCCTCCAGTCGCCTGCTTTTAACTCGAATTCGAAATATCCCTTTTCATCTGTAACTGTGGTCAATATCGGACCATTCCAAACGTTATCGCAGTCTAGTACTATTTTCGCATTCGATAACGGATTTCCCTGCTTGTACATATGCCCGTATATCTTAACATTCGCATTGCTTGGTATCGGAATTGTTTCGCTTATATCATATACTCTACCATCTACAGTTATCTTTACCTTGTTAAAATATGCCCATAGATCGATTTGTTCTGCCGATGCCACTGATATAAGCAGTATTAAAGCTGTTAAACAGCTGATATATAATCCTTTATTCATCTTCTTCTACCTCCTTGAGTTACATAGATCCAAATAGCACCAAGTATTATGGCACCCAAAATTGCCAGTTTTAAAGGGCTAGCACTGGCTATAAATACGCTTATTCCAGTTAATATCATTATTATAAAAATAAAAATAAGAATTAATGGAATCATTGATTAGCGCCTCCTGCTCAGTAATACTATTGTGCCTACAGTAAACAGTACTCCTACTCCAATTAATCCGTATTTTATGTATTGCATGTTTTTATTAGCGGCTTTTAGCTCTTCCTTAGACTCTAAAATCGGATTGGGAGGACAGAGTAACACTTTAACTCTTGGATATCCAGTGCAGTGCATATTTATCGTAGCTGTATCCTGTACGTAGTCCGTTATGTCCACGCTAACCGCACTAGACAGTTGTCTATCTATAAGTACATCGTATCCATTAACCTTGACTGTAATTCTGTGACCGGATTCAGCGTAGGGAATTATTACAAGGTAAACCCTATTCCAGTCTTTGGGAATTGTATAAGTTCCGTAGTCATGCCATCCTCTGTATAAGTATCCACTGAATACATGTATAGCCCTTGTTAAATCGTATTGCATAGCCAATTGCTGAATTGCCAACTGTTCTAAGGTGGTATTATTATCCCAAGCAAATACAGGAGTTGTTGTCAATAATATTAATCCTATTAATAATAAATATTTATACTTCACGATATCACCTCCTCATAACAGTTGCTATTACGGCCAGTAAAACAACAAAAGCACCTATACCGCACAGCATCAGCTTTGTGTTCTCATCCAGACTTATATCCCAGTTCCAATGTCCACTGGACTCATCTTTTTCATTATTACTATCAGAAGTAGATGTAGGAGTTGGCGCGGGATTTACGTAACCGACTCTATCGATAGAATATGCCCAGGTTCCTGGAGGAGGAGATCTTGCATAAGTTGGAGCTTTTTTGAATATAAATTTCCATTGACCTGTTGCTGTAGCTATAATTGTTTTACCGTCGGCGTAATGTTTGTATGTACAGGTATTTCTTAACCAGTAATAATTGGATTTCTCATTCGCCTCCTTATAATTACTGTTTGCAGGGCTGAATATGAAAACATCCCAGTCACAGTCTTTTTGTACCAATTCCAACTTGTATTTTGTATTGGCTTTTAGATAGGCTTTCTTAGTCGTTTCAGTACTGCCGCTCCAATACCAGTCGTGTCCGCTAGAACCTAGCTGTACGATTTGCATGTTTATTCCGAATTTATCTATTGTACTGTTTTCACTGTATACTACAACTTTGTCAATCTTTTCATCCGCTATTATCTTTATCTGCATTTGACCATCATCTACTGCAGCTCCTTTTTCTCCTTCATAGTACAGATAGCCTATACCGTTTATTTGAATTGAACCTACTAATGTTCCGTTTGCTATAACTCCAAGCCATATGTTACTGCCTTTTACCGCATATACGTATCCTGGCATGTATGCGTAAGCAATTCCCGGTTTATGTATGCCATCTATGGTTTTAAGCTGTAATATTCCGTTATTTAATGTTATATTGGCCATACTTGTGTTTAATGATGAAACACTTCCATTTTCGTCGATCATTAGTTTTTCGAAGTTGTTTAGTTCGTCTGCCGTTATGAAATCAAATGTAGTTGCCGAAGCTACTGAAATTACTGTAGCTACTAATACAAGAAACAAAACAGATCTAGTTGCCAACAATTTTCTTCACCCCCAACATCTTCACCACCGGCAACCGGTCTTCGCATCCCGGTGGCTGTTATATGTTCGTTTTAATAGTATAAATAATTTAATCTTACCAAAAGCTTTGTTCGATAGATTAGGTAAGAATTTCCGGTTTAGTTTATCGATTCTCTAAAGTTTACCATCCAAGGCTTTAATGCAATAATGTGCTAATATGTTATATAATAGCAATCGATATAAATAACTTAAATTCAGGACTTAATATGCTTAAAAGTATTGAAATCATTAATTTCAGAGGAATAAAGAAGTGTGTAATTAAGGACTTAGCATTGATAAATATTTTTGTAGGTGAGAATAATTCAGGTAAATCTACAATTTTAGATGCAACGTTCTGGGCATTAAAGGAAATATTTGAGCCGAGTTTGAGAAATATATTAAATGAAAGAGTAAGAAGACAAATAGATAGACCTGAGCTGTTTTTTAACTTCAATGAAGATTTAGATGTTAAAGTTACCCTTAAATTTACTATTGATGGAGTTGAAGAAGAATACTCCTTTATAGTCCAAAAGATTAAGAGAAAAGTCGAAGTTAATGATCTTTCAGGTGTTAGACGAACTCTTACCCCTTATTTGGTCGTCATCTTTTTCGAATATGGAACTAAACCAGAGAAGAACACTTACTGTTATTCTATGTTAGATTCTACGCTTGAAGAATCTACATTTGATGGATTTGCGAGCAAAGAACTCAAGGTCCAAATCATAAATTATGCTAAAAACTCTAAATTCTTACTATCTCATGTTGCACTTGATGATCTCTGGAGAGATTTAGATTCGATCTTGAGTAGAATTAAACAAGATATTACAATAGAAAGAGATTATATAAATAGATTAGGGGATGTTTATGGTATAACTCACTTTGAATTCTTACCTTTACCTAAATCCTATGAGAAAAGACTTCCGGCATTTAGTGATAGAGTTACAAGAGTATATGGAGCTTTTCAAGGAGCAGGAGTTCAGAGAGGTGCTCATATACTTTCAATCTTAGAGACATCAAAGAATACAGGATTATTTATAGAAGAAATTGAAACTTATCAACATCCAAAGGCTTTAAGAAAGCTAGCGAAACATATGATAGATCTTGCAACGAAAAACAATGTTCAACTATTTATAACAACGCATAGCTATTACGATGCTTTAAGATATTTCTATTATGGAGTACCAGAACAACAAAGAGATGCTATATTTAGATGCTATTTAATTGAGAGAGAAAATGATGGTACCGTTAGGGCTGAACTTGAAAATAATATTGAAAGAATTATAAGATTGATTTATCCCTGAATAATAATTTAAGATCTGGAATCCTCTGTGGACACAATGATGCCTCCTGCAATTGTGTCCACAATTATACCTGTAAAAGCTTATGGACACAAAGTAGCTGCTATTGGTCCATATTTGTGGACATAGAATTACCGGTTCCATCTTAAAATGATCTTACCAAATGAAGCATCCATTTATTTTGGTAAGACTAATTTAAGATTAACCAAGAATGTAGTAGACACAATCATGATCTATTTGCAGCTCAATTAAATCTTACCTAATTAAGCTATAATTACATTAGGTAAGACGAATTTTTCAGATTAAGGACATTAACTTTAAAAAAATATTCAAAAATTAAGGCGCTAAAAGCCTAACCTTGGTTATTTCACGTATTTAACATGCTTAAATGCATTATTGATGACTCATTCCTACATTTTTTGGAATATGATGAAAGCGCTTAATCACTAGGTTAGCATAAACTATTTTTATAATTGATTTTTTTAGACACTTCTTATTTAAATCAAAGTTTTATAAAATTTAGCTATTTATTACAAATGTTAAATTTTAATAGTATAATAGTATGATCATACATAAGGCATACTTTTATTTACGAGATACCTTAAGATAATTTCGAGGTGTAAAAATGGTTAAAAAATTAAAATTAATAAACTTCCGTGGAGTTAAGGAGGGAGAACTAGAGCTTGGAGATTTAACGATTCTTGTTGGCTCAAATAACTCAGCAAAAACCACAATACTTGAAGCATTGTTTTTAGCTCCTAATCCCTTACGCTTTGTTCCATACATACTACCTTCAGATCCATCTGGGAAAACTTCAACTGCTGCATTAATCGTTCATGAAATGCACAAAACTCTTAATGGTGATGGCTATGCATTCTTACTTTATAAATATATAGCTGAAAAAGCTATAATACAATGGGATGATATAGAATTAAAACTCATAAAACATGGTGATAACATATTATTAGTGGATAATAAAAATATTTTCCATAATTATAATACAGTTTACATATCTGGTAAAGATTTACGGTTCTTTGGTTTATTGGGATTATCATCTAAAAGTTCATGGACTAATGAACGAAATCGAGAAATATTACTAATGCCAGAATCTCTCCTAATCTCATCAGAGCTTATAAAGTTTGCTCAATGGTATATCTACAGCAATTGGGCATACATTGCAAATTGCGGAATTCCTATAGAAGTTGCAGAGGATATTTCACATTTTGTAAACGAAGACTACATAAATATAACCATAGAACCATTCTTAGCTGGTAAGTTAGCAATATTTGGATTACTAAAAGATGGTAGCAGGATCAGACTTGGTGATTTAGGAGCTGGAACGCAGGTTTACATAATTTCAAGGATTCTTTATGAGCTGAAAAAACCACAAATCCTGTTATGGGATGATGTAGAATCTCATATGAATCCACGAATGCTAATAAGGATTGCAGAGTGGTTTTCAGAGCTTGTCGAAAATGGAGTTCAAGTCGTCGTTACAACTCATAGCTTAGAAGCTGTGAGAATATTGGCAGAATTTAACAGAAATGCTACAATTTACATAACATCCTTGGAAAACGGTGTACTTAAAACAAAGAAACTAACGATTGACGATGTTGAGAATTTACTGTCAGCTGGAATAGATATCAGAATGATAGGAGCAACAGTACTATGAGGTTAAAGCCTACACCACCAGTATTTGCTACAAGAATAATAAAAAAAGTGTCTAAAATATCAAAAAGGCTCAAATATGAAGTTATTGAAATGAGGGATGTGGATTTTGATACACTTATAATTCTAGGAGATGGAGATGTCGACGATGTGGTTATACCAATTATCTGTCATCATCTCGATGGAACTAAGATTGTAGGAATAACAAAACCTGAAAGGACTAGAATAAGTATCCTTAAAGATTTTCCCATTTATATTTCTAGTAAAATCTGTAAAATTGCACTAATCATGGATCGAGAAGATGATACAGTCAATAATATTTACGAACAAGCTGAAAAATCATTACAGGATTTAAATATTAAATTTGAACTAGCCAAAGATGAAGATCAAATGAGAAAGTACAATTGCAGGTTTGGGAATAAGATTTTTGATTTTATTTTAATTATAAGCGGATTGGATGAAATTCCAGCTGATAAACATAGAATTGAAGATCATTTAATTAAAGCTGCAATCAATTTGGGTAAAATAGAGCAACCAAATAAGAAAATAGATACTAAAGAAGCTTGGAAAGCTCTCGATAAAAAATCTATAAAAGATGAAATTCTAAGCAAGCTTAAAGAGAGTAAATCTTTTTCATATGAAATATTTCGTCAGCACTTTAGAGGTTTAGAATTACTAAAGTAGCTTCGTTTGTTTAAAATGTAATTAACAAAATCATCAATAAATACTTATGTCCACAATTCTCTCGAATTTTCTCCTTTTATCTTACCAAATTGATCGTATAAGTTATTAGGTAAGACTGTTTATGTAGGAGCACGGACTCTCAAGGCCCATGCCGAACCCCTCCAAAGGATGGACCGTATTTGTGTCCACAATCATGCCTCCTGTAAATTGTGTCCACAATTACAGAACTTCTTTGCTACAGGTTCCATAGTCTTACCAAACTAATATTACAACGTAATTTTGGTAAGACGGAATTAAAGAATGCAACTCGCATCCTTGTGGACACAGAATTACCGGTTCCATCTTAAAATGATCTTACCAAATGAAGCATCCATTTATTTTGGTAAGACCACTTTAACAGGATCCGCAAAAATCTGGATCTTCTGTGTCCACGAGCTTCTCGAGGTATGATTGCGTCCACGGGGATCCGGATTTTACCGCTCTCCAGCTGAAGTCGTCTTACCAAAATTATGTCATGGTTGATTTGGTAAGATAATTTTGAGCTCTCTTTGTGTCCACAATATCGACCAGGAATATTTGTGGACACAGAGGATCCGGATGCAGTTTCAGGTTTCAATGTTATCTTACCAAAAATGATTGTAACTATTTTTGGTAAGATTGACCCGATAATTGTGGACACAAATGCAGGTCTAATTGCAGCTGAAGCTGAGAGGGAGTTAAAGGTGTTCGGCATGGGCTTGGAGAGCCGATATATCAATTAAGACTTTAAAACATATTTTGCCTAATGTAGTTACATATCAATTTTGGTAAGACTACTTAACGGAAGGTAAGATAGAGTAAACTAAAAGACTGTAACTACTAGGATAAAAAATTGAATTATTTAACAACTTTCTAAGAACTCATTTAATCTTTTGAAAATTAGATTTTCGACATTTAAATAACCTCTTAGGTAATCTAAAGCCTTATTTGCCTTTTTAACAAACTCTTCATCATCACTGATAAAGATCGCAATCTTTCCTTCAAAATTTAGAACAAAATCATAAAATATCCTCCTGTCTGAATCATTCTTAAATCTAATATCTATTATTCTTTCTTTAATTAACTCTAACTTATCAAAGAATTTATTAATTTCATTCATACGTCTAATCGAAAGAACGACCAAATCCAGTTCTTGATTTATATTCTTAACTCTATTCTTAAATATCTCAATTAGGCGATTACAATCACTTATCTCAGTATAGTAATCCATCAGCCCGAATATTACCCCTTCAATTCCATATTCTTCTCGAGCTTTCCTAGCAATCTCAAATGCGAGTTTATAAAAATTCTCCATTTTTGGATGGGTTTTTATTAATTTTTCTAATTCTTCCATTTCACGTCTTCTAAGTTCGGGTTCTGGAATATGCTTTAACATTATAATGGAACGGTAAAACTTCAAAACTGGGAGTATAGCATCATAAACTTTTTTCGGGAATTTCTGGCGCACTTCAAAAGCTACAGAACCTAGTATAATAAGCTTTCCTGAAAGACACTTTATTAATTGCTCAGAATGAGGGTTTAACCTATCTGCTCTATTGATAATTCCAAAGACTATGTTAGTATCTATTACATATTGCATATAATGTCTTTAAATATATCATCTGATATAATCCTATTACGAACATAATTAGCACTAATACTTATGTCACTTAACAAATCATCAATTCCAATCCTTCCTCTTACATAGGCTGCAAATCTTAAGATTAAAATCGTAGCGGGAATTATAACTTTTTTATCTTTTGACCTCCTATAGTGTTCTAAAAGTCTTCTAGCAACTCGCAGTATCGATCCAGTAATAAATAATTCATTTAAAGATTTTTCATCAACATATGGCATTTGATAGACAAATTCTCTTAAAATAGTATCAATACTACTCATAATTCTATTCACAGCTATATCTATAATCTTCTCTCTCTGTTTTGGATCTATGCGTTCAAGATAACCCTTGAGTCGTTTAAATTCTTCAAATTCCTCTAATTCTTGAAGCTTTCTTTCTACTTCTTCAAGCCAAAATTCGAAGTCTTCATCATAAAAATTTGGAGCAGAAACAATTTCTACTAAGAAATCTACTAGTCTATTCTTCTTTTCTTCATCCCAATTTAAGACTTTCTCGATATCAAAGTAATAATGCCTTCTCATTCTTCTAACGTATTCTGGAGCACACAATATCGGTCTAACTGATCCAAATACGGCCGAATGAAATTCTTGAGCATAAATTTCTGTGGTCTCAACCACAACAGTCATCTAAGACATCTCACAGATCAACCCTTTAAACTTTTCGCTTTAATGTTAGATCAAACAAGAGTACTCATTAAATCTATACCCTACATTATTCCAGTCATTGGACTACAAAGAGGCAGTATTTATGTCTATAGCTTGCTCTTACCTAATATAACTACCTGTTAGATTTGGTAAGACGACCCTAGTAGATCCAGTCCTTAACATGATCTGTGGATCAGGATCTTCTGAGTTCACAAGGATAGACCAGTAGCACACTATTTTGTGTCCTCAATCATGTATATTTGTGTCCACAGATTATATAACGTAATTAAGACTAACCTAATTGTGGACACAAATCTCCAGGAACTGGTAATGCTGTGTCCACAATCATTATTACATTTAATAAAAGAAAAAGAAATAATAATTAAAAATCAAAAGCTGATAATAGAAGATATCTGCATTATTTTCCTCTCTATTTTCCTTATTTCCTTTTTTAACTCTTTAGCTCTTTCTTTCCTGGCTATAAGTACAGGATCTGCGGACTTCCCCAGGTATTTCCACTTTCCGTTTTCTATCACGTAATAATAGGGACCGTGGGGACAACTCTTGCAGTTCTGCTTACTGCATCTTACGTACTTACATACTATGATTCCTTCATCTTCTCCTATGTTCTTTAATTCCTCCTCCAACCTCCTCTTTTCTTCCTCCAGTCTTTTCAGCTCCTCAATTATTAAACCTATATCCAAAATATCACCCCCTGTGAATCCAAACTACGCAGCATTCGTCGCAGAATTCATAGACTACATCTCCAAGCTTTATCACGGTTCTATCGTGATTGCATTTCGGTTTCCCGTGCTTTATCTCGTATTCCGGATTTATAACCAGCTTGAACATTTAAAATCCCTCTTCGAATTCTATTTCCTTCTGATTCTCCGGGAAGAATAGAATTATCGCTTTTCCTTTAAGCTCAAGCTCTCTGTTCCAGTATCTTTCCCTTATTTTCAGCTTAGCTATGTAAGTTCTGAATTCCTTACCTATTAAATCGTTAAAATTGCTCGATAGTATTATCCTGGGACTAATGTACTGTTCCCCGTTCAGTTTTCTGTAATGCTTTCCCACCTTCCTTATTCTGGGATCCCATCCCCAGTTCGTATCCACTTCAACATCTTCTAACTCTAACACCTCCACCTCCATCATATCACTTCCTAAATACTTTATTTAAAATATTAAATAAAATATCTAAAATGAAAATTAAAATTCTAGCCCACCAAACATTGGGAATCATAGCTTTTCACCTCTTACAAATCCTTCCCACTCGTCAGCAAACTTTCGTAGAATTTTAGATAGGCGTAAACTGAGTCTATAGCCTTCCTCAGTCTTTTCTATAAACCCTGAATTATACAACTTTTCAAGAAATCTATAAATCCACATACCATACTTTGATTCCAGATAACTCGGTTTTACTGGTTTTTTTAGATCCTTAAGAATTTCCTTAAAGAATTTTCGTTCTAATTCCCCTCTGAGTTTTATAGATTCTAATAGCGCTTTATTTTGTACTTTAATGGCAACAAATCTTTTTCTAGGCATTATAAAACCCTCCAAACCATAATCCAAAGCATAAACAATATAGCTACTGAAAATAGGAATAACCATAAGCTATCGTCCTTGTTGTTTAATCGTTCAAGTATAAAATTTTGATTTTTCAACATCTGAGTCGCTAATTGCATAAAGTCGCCAATTCTGCGTAAAATTAGTGTTGAGTTTTCTATATATGGTATATGAGTCTCTAGATTTTTAGCATACAATAGACCTATCTCTGCCTGTTTTTCCATCACTTTACAAGCTTTCTTTGTAGATTCTTCGGTTGCTTCGGCTAACCTCTTAACAGCATCTTCAACTTTATTTAAAAATCCATTATATCCATCTATTTTTTGCTTAATATCCTTTATTTCGTTCTTTATAACTGGTATTTCCTCATGTATGTCTTTTACTCTTTCAGGCATCAGAATGAAATTATCAGTATATCCTGAATCATTAGACTCTACCTCTTTACCTACACTCTCATCTATCCATGCTTTTGCTATCTGATCGATTTGTTTACCTAGCAAATCCTTAGCATTCCTGTTAAAAGTTATTACAACCCCAGGCTCTATTTTATCCTTAATTTTTTCAGGAATTTCCGTACCGTATTCACAGTAAACATTGCAATCGTTAGAAGGATCTATGCGAAAATCCACCCATTCTTCATAAGTAGGAATTCCCTCAAGAGTTAGCGCTTTTCTAATTTGGACTACTTCATTATGAACCTTAAGAATTGCTTCATTCCTGTTAGATGCATAGAATTCCGGTAGATGTATGACAACTGTAAGGTCTTTGGCTAAATTTATCTGTACTGTAGCGTTTAAGTCGCTTAAATGTATATAATAGGCATCCCAGTTGTTTAATCTTACCTTCTTAGCCTTTTTCTCTAAAACCTTTTTCTCTAGAATTTTTACTAATTCATCTAGATTTACTTTATGCTTTTTAATTCTTAAAACAACCTTTATATTATGGAATCTTACCTTCTGATTTAATGCAGCCTTTCCTTTATCTGTAATTACATAGTATTTTCCTTCTATTTTTATAAGACCCTTTTCTCTTAATTCATTTAGCAGCCTATAGCTATACTGTATACCTATGTTAAGATTTGTGGCTATATCCTTGACCGTTAATGGTCTTTTTAATAGCAAACTTAATATCTCCTTCTCCCTACATTCCTTTGTCTTCCTCATCGCACCCCTCCTCCAGTTTTTTTAAATCCGAATCCGTAAGGAGAGCGATTTTGTAAAGAGAAACAGTATCAAAAGCAGAGCGGACAGGATTAGAAGTTACAACTAAAGGTATAAAATTATGAGAAAAGATTTTATAACATTCAATCAAATGTTTAAGCAAAATAGCTTGCCCTGTTTCTGTTTTCTTAATCTCAATTGGAATTATTAATGTTGGCACTCCTGGAACCTCTTTATCTCCAATATAAAGCTTAAAATATAAGACTAAATCGAAAATCCTTTCTTTATCTTCACTAAGGCTATATCTTACATATCTTCTTATATTAATGCATTTAAAATGTAACTTATGCTGATATTTCTTGAAAAATTCTTCTACTCTTCTTTCAAAGCTAATACCTTCTTTAACTTTTGCTATAACTTTCTTTTGAGCTTCAGATTTTCTTACCCTTATTAGGTCCTGAAGTTTTTCAAAATCACCATAGTAAAATATGTCAAAGTTTTTGGTTCTGATGACACCTATTACATCTATAGCCTCTGCAAAATATAATCTAAGTTGTTGCGGGTATTTTAAATCTAAACTGGTTAGAACTTTTTCCTTCCTTAGTTTCTCAAGATCCTCTAATATTTCCTTACGTTCTTTTCCTAGTCTTTCAACTATATAATTAAAGATATCCTCTTTGGTAAGTCCCCAGACATTCTCTAAATTTGTTGAATCCCTAAATAGAACTCTCTTCTTAGTCTTTTCAATAACTTGCTGAGCTGCCAAAGTGTTTAGCATTTTACTTGCATTTAATGTATCAATTCCTGAAAATTGGCAAAATTCTATACTCGTAAAAGCTTTGATTTTTCTTTGATTAAGAAATTCTTCTAACTTGTCAATGTACTTGAAAACTAAGCTACCTTTTGTAGTTTTGATAATTTTACCGAAAAATTGAAACCAAATGTATTTACTAGATTCTCTAAGTATTCGCATTAGATGTTGAGGTATGTTCCGGATCAAAACCGTATGCGGCCGCATTGATACTACCATCATATTGCTGTATAAAGTGGTTAGTTAAAGTTCCTTCGGTATATGAAACTATACCTTAGATCCGAATTGCAAACTAGTCCTACTCTTCTTTTCTGTAGAATACTTGTGGACACAAAGTTGAACTCAGATTGAATTTAGTCATAAGTAATTATAATTCATCAAGAATATGATCTAGATTTTAGCAAGATTATGCTAAGGGTTAGCATAGCTTTTGTCCAATAGAAGTAAATTATGCTAAGCTATATACGACTGTTGATCGTTCTCTGACCTCCTCCCCACCCTTTACAGTAGTTCTGAAAGTTAGCAATTTTGGCAATCAGATTTGAATATTAAACTTAAATACTAATAATCAAATAAAATTTTAGGTAAGTGTGTTAAGCAAAATAAACTATTTCCGACGTTTTCGGATTTTTAGGCTACACTAAAAATAACCCTCGTAATTGCCAACTTTCGGAACTACTGTAGAGAGCGAGGGTTCCCCAAAGGGGAACACCATCAGATCCGTCTCACGACGGCATCATATGCTTCGGTTTGTGTCATCGGGTTTGTCGGAGCAACCCTCTACAACATTATTTTCAATATAATAAAGTTTTATGACACGAACATACCTCTTACCGTTCACATCATCCGTAGCTTCATGTAGTAGACTGTATCGTTTTATATCAGCCACGGATG
>Ga0190367_1000665_pt1 | contig 23450 bp, 26 predicted proteins | sample 4872181011_MG_FD_171838 | JGI IMG/M metagenome (GOLD analysis project Ga0190367, IMG submission 171838) | Hydrothermal vent microbial mat bacterial communities from Southern Trench, Guaymas Basin, Mexico - 4872-18-10-11_MG | ecosystem: Environmental > Aquatic > Marine > Hydrothermal vents >...
ACATAATTTCATAATTATTATATTATCGTGATATCTTTAAGTTGTAATTTATCTTTAAACTACTATTCTTACTGTTATTAAATTTTACTAATAGTAAATTATTATATTATATATTTATTCTGCTATAATAATTAAATCTTGAAGTGATTCCATCAATAACTCCTCTTAGAAATGCTATGAATGTACCCAAATCCTTATAGTAAAAAGTTAGCATTGCACATCTAACCCAGAATTGATAACAGAAGAAATATAATAAAAATGTAGCTAGTTGACGCTTACTGGCATATTTTTTCATAAATATAAATCTATTTCTATTTAAATAATAAGCCTTAATTTTGTTATCTGTTGATGCCGATATTTTATGCCAAATTTTTGCTGTTGGAACATATACAATTCTAAATCCCGCCTTTGATGCCTTCATGCATAAATCATTTTCTTCCCAATATGCAAAATAGTTTGGATCAATTAGACCTATTTTATCCAAAACACTTCTTCGTATTAATATGCATGAACCTTCAATATAATCCACTTCTCTTATTTTATTATATTGCCCTTTATCTACTTCACACGCACCAATATGGTACGGTAATCCCTTCCACATATTCATTTTACCACCAGCAAAATTGATGACATCTATCCTACCATTAAAATCATAATAATAGATTTTTGGGCCAGTAATACCAATTCTTTTATCGCTTTCAGCAACTTTAACTAACTCTGTTAGGAAATCTTTATTAACAGCGGTATCATTATTTAATAATAATATATAATCTGGATTTAAAACTTTGAGGGAATATCTAATTCCTATATTATTTCCTTCAGCAAATCCATAGTTTTTTTCATTTAAAATCAATCTTAACTTTCTATTAGAAGGAATCTTTGAAAAATATTTTTCCTTTCTAAGATTACCTCCTTTTCTAGCTTGTTCTCTTGTATACTCTAAGATATATATCGGTTTATTATTTGGATTATATTTAAGGAACTTAGAATTAATTATTATTCTACCTTCACAGTACTCTCTTATCCTTTGGATAGAATCGTCATTAGAGCAATTATCAACAATAATAACTTCATAATTAGGATATGTTATCTGGTAAACAGACTCCAAACATTCTATAGTGTCTTTCCAATTATTCCAATTAAGAATTATGATTGCAACTAAAGGAGTCATATTACATCTATCTAAATATCAACATATTCTTTGAAGATTCTTTCCAACTGATCTGTGGATTTATCCCAAGTGAATTGCTTAATGTACTGGTAACCTTTCTTAGCTATTCTCTTTCTCTTTTGTTCATCTTCTATTAATTCAATTATATATTTAGATAATGCTATAATATCACCAGGTTGACATACTAATGCTGTTTTCCCAGGAATTGTATAGTCTGGTACTGCTCCAACGTTAGTAGTTATCACAGGAACTCTACAAGCCATAGCTTCCATGGGTGGCAAACCAAAACCTTCACAACGACTCGGAAATACAAATATATCACATGAATTATAAAGCTTTCTCAGCTCATCATCTGTAGGTAATAGATGGAATTCTACATCTGGTGGTAATTCACCCTTTCTTGGTTTTGGTCCAAACATGACAAGTCTAATGTTCTTATATACCTTTTTAACAATTTCTATTGCTTTTAATCCATCTTCGACTCCTTTCCACTTTTCTCTCCTATAAGGCATTAGAATTCTAATTTCATTATTATTTCTTTCTATATATTCAGAGTAAAATTTACTAAAGTTAACACCATTTAATATTACTGCTTCAACTCTAGTACCAAGGTTTTCAATTGTACTCTTTAGCCAGCTTGAAACAACGATATTATGTAAACCTAGCTTATACGTTTTGTCAACTTTTTCTTTTGGTCCACCCCAAACCTCATAATGCTGAATTAAATAAAATTTTTCTCCCTTTTTACTTTTACTTACATAATAAGCTGTTTCCCACCATGTAGCAACAATAATGTCGGAGTTTGAAATATATTTAGTACTAAGTATAGGTACTCTCATCAAATTAGCTTTAAGTTTAAACCAATTTGAATTGCTACCACGATAAAAATTCATAATAGTTCGTATGATTCTCCCTATGTGCTTTTTAATATCATACCATTTTGCACTATACTCCATTGGTATTAATGGATATACTACTGAAACGTCGTGTCCTCGCTCATGTAGACGGTTAGCATACTCAAATACTACTCTTACACCACCACATAACCCTACACATGGTAAAACAAAAGTAATTTTCATATTAGTTATCACCTCCTTTTTAATAATCTTTTTATTAATATATTTGGATGCTTAATATAATATAATATATATGGATAAAAGCTAGATTCAAAACTCCAACCAGTACTCCATGAGTTCAAACATCCCTGGCAACTCTTGACGATTTTTCTAGCTCTTTTAGCATTACCACTATACCACACTTGTGTAGGGCTACTTTCCCTAACATTTCCCACTTCAATATCCCAAAGACTTAAGCAAGGACAAATATTTCCATTACACTTTAATACACAAAATGTATACATAGCAAAACATTGAAACTTAATAGATTTTCCATCTAGCCATCTTAACCACATCTCACGAAGGATTGAAGGTGGTAGTGATTGGACTGCTTTGACCATGAGCTCTTTATTTGTACTTAAATTCTTTCCAATATTACCATAAAATGATGATTGATTATACCATTGCATTAGTAACTCAACTCCTAATTTTTGTGCATATGTTCTAACATCTTCTAAAGAAGGTAATGTTAAATCTGTAAGTGTAAATCCTATTGTAATAGATATCTTGTCTTTATATTCCTTTTGTAGCATTATTAATTCATTTAACAACCAATCAACTTTCTCAAAATTTCCTTTAACACCTCTAACTAAATCATGTTTTTCTCCTATACCATCTAAGGACACTCCTACATCAATGCCAATACCGTGCTGAACAGCAAACTTAACAACATCAATAACACGCTCTGGCAACAAGCCATTTGTACTTAACTGAATCCTTGCTTTAGGGAGTGCTCTATGTTCCGCCAGAATAATCTCCTTTAAATCTCGTCTAAGAGTTGGTTCTCCTCCTGAGTTCATAATATATCTAACATCTCTAAAAAGTGGGTCACTAAGTATTTTCTCTACTTCTTGTGGGGATAGTACATCCTTTGTTGGTTGTTTACGCCAAATATCACAAAATATGCAACGTGAGTTGCATCTATCAGTAACCTCAAACCATAGCCATCTTGGTCTGAGGTGTTTATCTATAGCTCTATAAATGATGTTTTTGGTTCCATATCCTACACCCCTTAAGCTTTTCCACATCAATGACGCACCCACCACTACTCACCTCTTAATAATAAATTTTTAATTAAATTTATATCTTTTTTGTCTATACATCTAAATATATATAGTAATATAAAATATATTAATACAGTTAATAATATTAATATAAATAAATTCAAGTTGTTAATACCTAATATAGTATTTTTGTATTCCCTAAAAATATCATAACCAATTTTTGACGCTTGAATCGAATGAAGAAGTAAGGATAAAAATTCTGTTAATACTGTTGCAATACTTGCTCCAATTAAGCTATACTTTGGGATTAAGATTAGATTCAAAATTATATTTAATATAACACAAATGCCAGCAATCCTTGTGGTTAATATTTGTTTATTTAAAGAATTAAATAAATTAGCAATAGGTTGACTCATAAAAATAAATACTGATGACCAAACCAAAATTTGAAGAGACATTATAGAATTTATATATTCTATTCCAAATATGAATAAAATAATTTTTTCTGCTAGAATTGTTATTTCTATACCTATTAAAGTGCCAATAATTGTTAAATATCTAAAAGCTCGTTCAAAAGTTATTTTTAAAAGATCATGAGAATCGATGAAAAATCTTGATAAAATAGGATATATAGCTGCGTTAAAGGAGGTAGGAATAAACAGTAGAAAGAGTACTATTCTGTATGCGGCATTATACCAACCAACAGTGGTATCATCCTTCATTAATGAAAGCATTACTGAATCTACCCAGTAAAATATTGTTACAAAAATTGTAGATAGACCAAATGGTAATGCTTCTTTGATTATAAATTTCCAAAAGTTCCAATTAATCTCAATTTTTAGTTCTTTAATGAACTTTAAAGTAGAAATTATAAAGCTATACACTAATATCAATAAGTTAGCGAAAAAATGAATAAAAGCAAAATATACTACATCTAATTCTTGATTTATTGCATATAATGCTCCAAAAAATATTATCAAATTATTAAGAATTTTACCAAGTGATACAAATTCCATTTTTTCGAATGCTTGAAATATCGAGTTAAAAATGTTTGTGAAAGTATTAAAAATAAAAGCCAGAGCTATTAAATAAACCACTTTAACAGTTTTTTCAGGATAATCTAGTAAGTTTATTGTTATGATAATTAGATTAAATGTAAGGATAACTAAAATTACCTTTATTAAGATTATATTTCCTATATACTTATCAGCAGAGGATTTGTCTCTTGCTATTTCTCTAACCATTAATTGTTGTAAACCTAAATCAGTAAAAACTCCAAAAATTCCAGTAAAAGCTAAAGCAAATGATAGAATACCAAATCCCTCAGCACCCAAATAACGAGCTACATACATTACGTAAAGAAATCCTAATATTTTACTTATTATATCGGATAACCACAAGACTACTGTATTTTTAGCTATTCTTTGTGTGATATTCAACTTTTACACCTCTAAATCTAATATTTATTATTTATATTAATTTTTATTGATTATAAATAAATATAATTAATTTTAATGAAAAATAAATATAAAGTATAAAAGATAAAAATAATAGTAAAATGAAAATAGTAATTTATATAATTATTTATAATATATAATAAGAACTTAATTATTATTTCTATCTATATAAGTTCAGGTACAATATATATCCTTCCTTATTATTGTATATTACATTTATTTTACTATGAATATAATACTTACGAAGGAAATTATATTTTATTGGCTTTAAAGTATAATCATATGCTTTTACCCCATTAATATATTCCATTCTCTTAGAAAAAAGAATTGTATTAATTTTTTGTCCATTATATAATCTTATTCTAATAAGAGAATGTAAAGGATCTTTGATTGGATTATAGTAAATGTCTTCTATCATATTTATGAATTTATTAATAGGTAAACTCTCAGTTATTCCTGTAACTTTGAGATATCCACAACTTATTAATCCTCCAGCCAGCCTTAGGTCAGTAAATATTATAGAGTTATTTGAATTTGTAATTATCCATCTTATTGTTACAGATTCTTTATATGATATCCAACCTAATTCTTTATTTTCATTCATGATATTAGCAATTGCAGAGAAAACTATAGTAAGAATAATTAAAATAATAATAAATTTTGAAATATTATTATTTTCTGAATAAATTTTAGAGATGACCAATATTGAAGCTAAAGTCCCCCACTCCTGAAGTCTTTGTAATCCATATACACCTTTCTTTACAAATAAGAAAAAAGATAAAATACCTACAGATAATATATAATTAAATATTATTTTTTCAGACTTATTAAATCTTTTATTATATATTTTTAAAAAAGTAAAATGTAAGACTGGAATTGCAACAAATACAGCAGGCAATAACAATCTTAGCTTATTTAGTAGAGATGTACAATAAATATACCTAGGAATTCCAGCACTTCCAGGCCCATATAGATAATTATATAAATTTAAACATATAATATTTTCTAAAAATTTTCTAAAATCCTGTATTAGCAATATTGGACCTTGGAACCTTCCAAAGGATATGTATATATTCCAACTTAAAAAAAATATTGCGTAGACTAATGCTAAATATTTAATGTCTTTAAAATCCACTTTTATAGGTGATATAGCAAGCCATATAATGAATAATAAAAAAAATGCTGAAGGTGTCCAATATATAATGGGTAGTAAAAAAGATAAGAAAATAAAAATAATTTTTAATTTATTATTAATCTTGTCATAATAATTAGTCAGAATATAAATTAACAAAATTATTAAATACCAACATATACCTCGATTAGCACTAATTCCATTTGTAATGTATGGATATGCCAAAATACTATAAAATGCGCAAAGGATAATCATCAGAGTATTTTTTCTTTTAAGAAATAATAATATTGACGACAAATATATAACATATGTAACAATAGTAAAGAGAATTGCAAAATTCCATGTATATATCTCTAAATCTGTTACTAATGATATAATTACTCTTAATAAAGCATATCCTGGATTTTCATCTTGACCATATATTGAAAAAGAGTATATACTATATACACCCAATTCACCACGCTCTAATAACCGTCCCTCTTTAATTGCAAACTTTTCAAAAAATGCTAAACCACCTCCAAACTGTCCGGGCATGGTCGAATAATTATACGGTAAGGGATAATATTTTATTAACGTAGATACAAGTATTAATAAAATTAAACTAAGGTATAATATTATATAATTATTATAATCTCTCATTCTTAATATCCACCTCACTTATAACTTTATTTAAGAGATTATTTATATTTTCTCTAAAATTGGTTATGCTGTACATTTTCTCCACTAATTTTCTGGCATTGTATCCTATTTTTTTCCTACTTTTGCTGTCATCTAATAAATTTAGTATTTTATGAACAAAGTCCTTATAATCTTTAGCAATGATACAGTTAATACCATCTACCGCTCCTTTTATACCCATAAATGATTCGGGAGTTCCAATAACGACCTTAGCCATAGCCATGGCTTGCAGTACCTTATTAAGTATTCCAACGCGTTTTCTTACAGGACTTATACATAGGGTTGATTTTGCTATATAACCCCTCACATCTGGAACATAGCCTGTTAAAACTATGTTTGGATATTTTTTTGATATTTTTAATAAATCTACTTTAGGATTTTTTCCAACAATATAAAATTTTATATTTGGATTAAAATTAATTAATTTTTTATAAACATTATTTATAAAATCTACTATATAATCTGCTCCGCCACCAGATAAGGTACCTAGGTATAGTATTGAGGGATAATCCTCACTCAGAGATAGTGGCTTAAAAAAGTCTATATCTACAGCCGTAAGAGTTCTATAGACCTCAATATTTGAATTGATACTTTTTAAATATCTTCTATCAACCTCTGAAAGCACATGACAAGCATCAAATTCCTGATATATTCTTTTCTCATATTTCTTAGTTCTGATATACATGATGTAATCGTATAATTTCACGAGATCATATATTTTTCTTCTTTTAAAGGAATCATATAATGCTAATGATAGACTATCATTGGGAGATATAATTTTTATTATATTATTAGGGACATATATATGATACTGCCCTAGATTAATTGTATCAAAGAATATAACATCAAATTTTTCTTTAGATATAATATTTTTTAGAGTATTTATAAATATCCTACATTTATATCTTTTAAGGAAACCAAATTCTTCTCCAAAGAGATTATTAAAAACTATATATGCCAGATTGAGATCTCTTTTTTTTATAAGTCCTAAGATTTTACAATATTTGTTCAACTCCCTTAAATATTCATCCCTTATTTCATCCTTAGTATCATAAAAGGAAATTAGATACAACTCATTATCTATGCTTAAAGCTTTAATTAAATTAAATGTTTTTATTTTTACGCCATCTGTGGGGGGGTAAGGTAAACTTGCAGATAATATTAACATCCTAATTTTTATCACCCCTTCTGATTATCTTTATTTAATTTTTAATTTATGATTTGATACTTTTATATATCTTAATTAAATTTCTAGATATTTCTTTGATTGTAAATTTCTTTTCGATGAGATTTTTAGCATTTTTACCCATTTTTCTGACTAATGACGGTGTATCAAGTAAATATATTATTTTCTCAGCGAGCTCATCTGAGTTTTTAATTGAAACTAAATAACCAGTCTTCCCATTACTTATAACCTCCTCAGCTACGCCTACTGGAGTAGAAATTACAGGCTTTCCGACAGCCATAGGTTCAATCAATGCGTGACAGAAAGTCTCAGCATATGACGGTATTACTCCTATGTATGAGTGTTTCATAAGCTTTATTAAGGATTGATACTTTAGTCTACCAGTAAAAATAACATTATTTTTAATATTTAATTTTTTTGTTAATTTTATTAGTTCATTTTTTAATTCACCGTCACCAGCAAGAACAAAAAGTACATCTGGAAAGAATTCTACAACCTTTTTAGCCGCAAAAAGTAAGGTATCATGGCCTTTTCCATAAGTTAACTTAGCTGCGTAGATTATAACCTTTCTATCTTTAATCGCTGTAATAATATTCTTAAATTCTTCTGATTCATTACATAAATAATATTTTATTTTTTTAATATTTAGAGCATTATATATTATGGTTAACTTATCCAACTTTAATCCATGCCTAACTAATACATACTTAGTCTGTTTTGAAACTGATAAAATGACATCTGATAATAGATTCATTATAGTGGTTGCAAAAAATAGAAATAGTCTATAGTTTTTGCTTCTATAATAGTATGAATGAACCTGAGTTACAACTTTCGGCTTTCTTTTGCTTATTTTTTTAGCGAAGTAACTCATTATTAAATGATATATACCTTGACAATGAATTATATTGATATTATTATTATTAATAATTTTTGATAATTTTATAATATTTATAAAAAAAGATATTGGATTTAAACTTTCCAAGCTTCTAATAACTACATTCTTTACGTTATATTTATTTAATTCTGAGATTAGATCTTTCTCTTGTTCTACTCCATTGTGTACTACGATTATATTCACTCTCTGATTCTTCAGACCAATTGCATACTCTGTTAAATGTGTAGTTAATCCAATTCCTCTTGAAGATGCAAAGTATAGTAACCTTACCATATTATTCAACCTCCTAAGAGTTTTAATATTCTACCAAAATTGATTTATATAATTTTAAATATTTTTTTATAATATTCTCTAAATTAAATTTTAAAGAAATTATCTTTATACTATTTTTACCAAAAACTTTTCTAAGATTTTCATTTTCAATTAGTTTTTTGATGGCATTATATAAATCTAACACAGATGTTTTCACAGAAAATCCTGCAAAGTTGTTGATTTCTCTTTGAAATTCACAACTTCTTGTTATAATTATAGGTAAACCACATGCCATTGCTTCTAACACTGCTATAGGAAAAGTTTCATAATAGGATGGCAACACAAAAATATCCGCATCAACAAGAGCCTCCAATTTACTTTCTCCATACAAAGATCCAGTGAATATAACACTACTTGATATATTAAAACTATTTACAAGATTTTTTAATTCATTTAGCATACCATTATCGGGACCAACAATTACTAATTTTATATCATGATATTCTTTACTTAGTTTTGCGAAAGCTTTCACAAGTAAATCAAGCCCTTTTACTTTGTGTAATCTTCCTAAATACAGAATAATTTTCTCATCATCACCTATTGAATATTTTTGTCTAAAATTACCTCTTTTTGGTAAATTTTTATACTCTGATAAATTAATTCCATTAGGTATTATTACAATATTATCTTGTTTTATGCTCATTTTTCTATATTGTGCTGCTTCAGCTTTAGTTAAAGCGATAAGCTTAGATGCATATTGAATCATTCTATAACCCCAGATTAGGTCAAACAACTTTTTAGGAATATCTTTTCCTGTAGTTATAGCCAATGAACCATGCGCTTGTAATATATATGGTTTATTATATTTTACTGCATAATAATAGGCTACAATATTTTGGAAGGTTCGATAATCATGCATATGTACTATATCATATTCTCTAATACTCTTTTTAATAATTCTAGCTAAGTCGGGTGTTATAAAGAACTTATATCGCCAAGCTCTTTCATATAAGATTGATCTGAAATAATATATCTTTATACCATTCACATTAACTATACAATTCGATGAATCAATTCTAGAATTTATATCCATAGCATCAGATGTGTAAATTGTAACATCGTACCCCCTTTCAACTAGTTGCTTAGACAATTCATAAATTACTCTTACTATACCACTCGAAGCAAATGGTGGAAAAAATTTCGGACAAATTTGTAATATCTTCATAACCGTTAATGATTAAAATTAAATAATAATTATTTTATGCTTATTTTTTAATCAACTTTTCTATAAAAATAAATTACATCATATGTGCTAAACTTTCTAAAAATCCCCATTAGAACATAACACTTCTCAATAACTTCAAAGTCCTGAATTAGACATTGGTAAAACTCTTTTAAATCACTCCGTTGAAAAAGTTTATGCTAACTAATGACAAGGATGTAGAGTTGTAACGAAGAGGGAAATAGATGTCAGAGAGTTCTGCCGAGATACAGCGATAAAATGGAACCGAAGAAGTATGAGTTCTGGCAGTTGACAGCAATGTTCCTGTACGGCAGAACAGCGATCTAAGGAAAAGATTTATTCTTTTCGGGGGTTTGTAGCTACTACACCTTCTAATAGGTTTAAAGACAGCTATTTCCTTGTTACCCCTGCAATCGTAACCTGAATCTGCTAACAGAACATTGTATAGAGGAATTTCTCCCCTCTCGAACATCTCCCTCAAAACTACACCATCGTTCTTCAGCCCGCTTCTAATGTCTTCAGCCAAAATCATTTGAGATTTATGTCAATAACTACAGTCATCTTAATCCAACTTTTCCTTACCTTTCCACTCCTCTTAGCGTAGTAGAAGCTTGAATTGTCTTCTATTAAGCCAGTAGAATCCACTGCTAAAACTTCTAACTTCACATCTAATAGTCTAGAACTCTCTTCTAACTACTTCCTCAAATCCTCTTCTCTCAACCTCTTCATAACTTTGCATATCGTTGAGTAGTGAGGGACTTCCTTCAAATTTTAAAGCTTTCCTTAAAACTTCACTAATCCTAAACTCTTCTTCCAAATCCCTATACGTTAGATTGTAAACTATGCCGTATAGCTGGATTGTACGGTAAAAGGCGGATGATTGAGACAGTATTCTCAGTCATCAAGTGCAGGTTCGGAGATCGCATAAAATCCCGCTCTCCTCATTCCAAACTCGTTGAATCTCATCTAATTCCAGTAGCCTACAACATATGGAGATTCTTTATTCCTCTTCATCTCCACACCGTCTTGCAACTCCTACCCAATTTGATTATTTTCAACAGAGCAAATTATTATTTTTTACAAAATTTTAAAATTTATAATATATGACTTTGGTTTTATAATTACATATTATTATATTTAACTATCTTCTATTTTTAGATCCTAAACTCTCTATACCAATACCTATCTTGTCATCTAAAGAGTAGCTAGGATTACTGAGTCCTCCACGCTTGATTACATCTGTCTTTCTTTATCAATAAACTATAATAATTTGGGCCATAAAAGCTAATGATTCCACGCATCTTACACACTTAGATCTTCCAAAGATATCTTTACAGGACTACCTCTTTCAATGGATTCCAAAGCTTTAAACGTAGTTAGAGTTGTGCAAACATAGCTAAGAAAGTCTAAATCCTTACAATTTAAAAATACTTTCAATTCTTCTAGAAATCCTTTATCTTGACTTAACCATTTCTTCTCTTTTTTGACCTTACTATTCCTGACCAATTTCAGTTCACGAAAATCTGTTATTACACCAACAGAGTTATCACAAAACACTTCAACCATTTCCTTTGAATATGAGTCATCTCCGAGTGTAGTGTAAGTTATAGTTCCTATAGAACCGTCCCCAAACGTCAATATCATTTGTACATTATCATTCCTATAAATATTCCCTACTGGCTCTATTGCTTTTGCATAAACCTCTACAGGTCTAGAATTCGTTAAATACTGTAGAAAGTCAATAAAATGACAACATTCCGATATCAACATACTTCCCCCCTGCTCTTCGTCATGTACCCAGTGATCTTTCGGAATACGTCCTGCATTAACCCTATAATTAATAACCATCGGTAAACTTCTATTTTTGAAGAAATCTTTAAGCTTCTTTGTTAAAGAAGAATATCGTCTATTAAATCCAACCATAACTTTTCCACCATATTCCTGCCAAACCTTAACGACTTCTCTCAATTCATTAATATTTACAGCAAGGGGTTTCTCAACGAAAACATCTTTTCCAGCCTTTAAAGCTTCAATCGTTAGCTTAGCATGTAAGTCATTTCTTGTAACTATGAATACGGCATCTATTTCACCATCTTTTAGAATTTTTCTGTAATCCGTAGTACAATATTCAAATCCATATTTCTCTGCAACCGATTTTGCACTAAGTCCAGTTGCTGTAGCCAACCCTCTCAGATTAACTGGTAGTTTAGCTAGATTAGGAAGTAAAGCACTTAAAGCATGTACACCAGCTCCTATAAAACCAATATTTATTATATCTCCCTGCTCCTTCTTTTTTTCTTTTTCCTTTTTTTCCCTAACAATAATAATCTCTCTTGTTATTTCTTTTTTTTCCTTTTTAGGCTTATATCTAAATAAAACACCGATATATTTTCCTCTCTTGTTTAGGATTAAATCGTAAGCTTTAGTGGCTTCATCAATTAAAAATTCATGAGTTATTAACTTCTTAACATTTATTTTTCCTCCACTTAATAACTCTAAAAATGCTTGCATGTTTCTCCTTTCAGTCCACCTAACATATATAGGATAATCAATACCCTTCTCTTCATATAACCTATCGTATCTCCCCAAACCGTAAGATCTAGAAACGACAATCTCTGCTTCTTTTTCGTAGTATTTATTCCTTGGTACATTCATTCCAACGTCTCCAACAACTACTACTCTACCTTTTTCTCTCACTAAATCTCCAGCAAGCTCTATTGGTTTATTTGATTTTGTTGCGGCAGTTATTATGACAGCATCAGCTCCAAATTCAGAGAATTTCTCCATTTTTTCCGTCACATCCTGATAATCTGAGGCAATATCGGCCCCTAACTCTAAAGCCAACTTAATCCTTTCTTCATCTACATCTATTCCAAAGACTTTACACCCAGCTGCCTTTAAAATTTGAACAGTTAACAATCCTATTAATCCTAATCCTATAACTACAACCCTCTCACCTAGACCAACCTTGGCATTTCTAACTCCTTGCATTGCTATAGCGCCAACAGTTGTAAAACAAGCTTCTCTTAAGTTAACGTTATCTGGAACCTTAACGCACAGATTTCTTGGGACATAAACGTATTCTGCATGACATGCATATCCAGCACCGCCACAGGCAACTCTATCTCCAATCTCAAAATCTTCTACATTTGTTTCTACAACAATACCAGCACAACTATAACCTAATGGTTCAGGCTTACTTAAACGACTCATAGCCTGTTGATAAGCGGATAGTATTCCTTCCTTCTTAGCCTTATTAATCACTTTTTTAGCTAAGTCTGGTCTTTCTCTGGCTTTTCCTATTAGTGACTTTTTAGCTAAATTTATCAAAGAAACTTCGGTACCGACACTAATCAGAGAATACCTATTCTCAACTATAACGCCCTTTCCTCTTAGCACTGGGATTGGTACATCTTCAACTTTGATTTCACCAGATTTTAAGTCCAATAACACTTGCTTCATAATAACTCCCCACTCTTGTATGTATAACTCAAGCAGTCCAAAACTTCAGAAGTCATAAACATATCAGGATAATTCTTTGATGGTTCTACAGTAGATGCACTAATCTTTAAAATTCTGCACAGAAGTCTAAATAGCTTGTAATCGACATTATATGCGAATCTCCTTCTCGCTATCTGTCTATATAATCCATATCCAAACCTAAACATCCTATGACTTAGTGGATATTCTCCTAATAGAGCAGTTTTCGTGACTGTGAATATGGAGATAGGAAAAGATAGCCATGAACTTTTTTCCCATCTCAGAACTAAACCATCTATATTCTCCTCCAATGCGTTCAAGCACAATTCTGCGTTTTTTAAGTATTTCTTGTCCCATTTAGATACATAAACAAAGGATGAAAAGGCGAAAGCATAAGCTCCACTCAAATAATACGCAAACATAAGACCGCTTTTAGACCAGTCAAACTTACCATCTTTTTTTTGGACTGATGAGAGCCACTCAGCTCCAGACAACAAACTCTTTTTTATCCAATCTTCTCTTAAAATACTCTCAATTTTTGCTAAATAGTACATTGTTACGCCTTGATAGTGTATACATGGAATGTTTAGAGGGTAGTGATAATTACCCTTATCAGTCGTGTATGGATAAACACCGTTTTGAAACTGATAACTACAAACTCGTTCGGCGGCACGTCTTGCAGCTTTAATACACTCGTAATCCGAAAACTTTTTTCCATATTCTGCAAGAAAAGCTCCACACGATGCATCAACATTTAAATGATCCGCTATATATTGCTTTGATTTCACAAAATATCCTGGTGATTTTTCCTGAGATAAAACATAATCTTTTGCCATATTGAGTGATTTTTCAAGCTTATTCCTTGGAAATATTTTAAGTGCCATTAGCAAAGCCTCACCAACAAAGGATGTTACTAATGCAGATGGCTGGTTGTAGTTGGTATGAATTTCATTCCAAGACCCATCTTCATTTTGATTCTTTAGTAAAAAGTTTATAATCTTCCCAATCAGTGGATTGCGGCTATCTAATCTCATTAAAGTTTTGCAAATCTCTGCATTCACCCTATTTCTTACTATACCAAATACTGGATCTACGACATAGGCTACATTATTCTTGACAACGATATGTCTTTCCACTTCTCGAATAAGTCGACAAAGTAAAGACTCTACACGATCCTTCATAAAATCATCTCTATATATCGTTTTAACTTATGAGCAATTATTTTACGATCATAGTTCCTTTTAACGTATTTTCTTCCTAATTCGCCCATTTCTGCCATTTTTTCCGGATTATCCAGAAGAGTTATTATAGCCTCTGCAATTGATTTGGGATCATTATCAACAATTATTCCGGCACCTGATTCTTTTGCTAAGTTTACAATTTCACCGTTACCACAGCCGATAAATGGTATTCCACATGCCATATATTCATAGGCTTTAGTGGGAACAGCATACTTCAAACTCTCCAATTTTTTCAATGGTGCAAGTCCTATAAGTGATTCAGAAATCATTTTGGGGACTTTCTCTCTTGGAATTAAACCCGTAAAAATAACAACACTATCAAGACCTTCGGATTTAGTAAGTTTCTCCAATTTATCTCTTACATCACCATCACCCACAATAAGCAATTTTACATTGTGTCTTTTTATTACGTATTTCATTGCTAATATGACATTCTCTAAGTCCTGAGCATGTCCAACATTTCCAGCGTAAATTAGTAGATTTTTCTTTATTCTAGTACATGGATAGAAAGAATCTGTATCAACACCATTTGGTATTAGCACTATTTTTTTATTAATTCTATATGTTACTGATAGCCTTTTACCAAGTTCATTTGTTGTAACACAGACTAAATCGGCACAAGAATAACAAATTTTTTCAAACTTCCTACTCATCCTTTCAAAAATGCTACCCTTTTTAAGGAATCCCAAGCTTATTGATGCATCAATCCATAAGTCTCTAACATCGACAATCCATTTCTTCCTAAGTATAATCTTGGAGAATAAGCCAGGAATACCTGTAAAAATTGGAGGTGCAGAAGTTATAATTACATCAAATCTTCTCGAATAAATAAGAACCCAGAACAATACATGTAATGGAAATAGTATGTAATATGCTATTCTGCTCACAAATCCTGGGTCTCTTGATGTTGGTTGCCAAGTCCAAACGTTTATGACTTCTACGTCATTCACTCTTTTTAATGTACGAATTTTCCAAATCCTTTTAAAGTTACCAGTCGGAAATGTGGGATGTGGACAAAAAACAATGACATTGGCGCCTAGTTTGCTCAAGTATATAGCCATGTCGTATATTCTAGATGCATTTCCTGATTTTTCTGGTGGAAAATGCTGAGAAACTATTAAAATCCTTATCATTGCAGATCATCGTAAGTAACATTTTCCATCTCCTAAAACTTTCACTCTAAATCCTACTTTTCTCCATTTTTCGTGATCCAGCAGATTTCTCGTATCTACTATATTTTTACTTCTCATGAGTTTTACAATCTTTTTAGGGTCTATATCTTTGAAGATGTCATGATCTGCAATTATAACTATACAATCACTATCCTCTACCGCTTCGTCTAAATCTAAAATTTCGTATTCAAATTCTTTTACATAAGGATCATAACATTTTACTTTGTATCCTTCGTTCTCTGCCAATCTTATGAATTTTAAGGCTGGAGTTTCTCTAGTGTCATCAACGTTTCCCTTGTATGCTACGCCGAACACAGTAATAACAGGATCTTTTACTCCTTTCAATAAACTTCTAACGATTTGTAAGACGTAATTTGGCATGGAATCATTGATTTCCCTTGCTAATAAAACCATTCTACACTTTGTTGAGTTTTCAGTTAAAAACCACGGATCTATAGCTATACAGTGCCCTCCAACACCTGGACCTGGCTTAAGTATGTTTACTCTAGGATGTTTATTTGCAAGTTCTATTGCCTCCCAAATGTTTATTCCGCATTCTTCGGCGATTTGTGCAAATTCATTAGCTAAAGCTATGTTTACATCTCTATACGTATTCTCTATTAGCTTCACGAATTCAGCTGTTTTTATATCAGTCAAATATATATTTCCTTTAACAAATGATGAATATACTTTCTTTGCCAACTCAGCAGATTTCTTATCATAACCACCAATCACTCTATCATTGTGAATCATCTCATATATAGTTCTTCCAGGAATCGCTCTTTCAGGACAATGAGCGAAGTAAAATTCACCAACTTTTAGCCCACTCCTCTCTAGAATGGGTATTATAAGTTTTTCACTAGTTCCAGGAGGTACTGTCGATTCAAGAATAACAAGATTCCCTCGCTTCAGATGAAGATATATCATTTCTGCTGCTGATCGTACATATCTTAGATTTGCAACCCTTATAGACTTTTCCAAGGGTGTTGATACAGCAATTAAAAAAACATCTGCATCTTCTACTTCTGTTTGTGCTACAAAATTATTCTTTGCTTTTTTTAATAGCTCATCCAATCCTGGCTCGTTAAATGGCGTTTTTCCTTCGTTTAGCATATCTATGATTTTCTTGTTTATATCTACACCTACGACTTTATAGCCATTAGTTGCAAGTAATAATGCTGTTGGTAGACCAATATAGCCTAAACCAAGTACACAAATTTTATCCATTTAGCATCCCCTCAGTATTTTAACAATCATTTTCCCAGCCTTACCATCACCAAACGGATTTTTCCAGCTGTTTTCCCTGCTAAACATAGTCTTTACACTTTGCAAGATCGTTTCAGGCTTTGTTCCTGCCAAGATATTTGATCCCACCTCTAAGGTTTCTGGTCTCTCCGTATTATCTCTCAATGTTACACAAGGGACACATAATATACAGGTTTCCTCCTGCACACCCCCCGAATCCGTTAAAACCAATCTTGCATTAGCCTCTAACTGCAAAAACTCAAGAAAACCTAGGGGATCAATAACTGTCACATCGTCTAAACTAAGACCAAACTCCTTTATCCTTTTTTGAGTTCTCGGATGTATTGGAAATACAACAGGCATCGAAAACTCTTCATGAATTAGCTCTAAACCCTTCAAAATCCCTTTTAGCCTTTCCTTAACGTCGACATTCTCCTGTCTGTGAACAGTTACCAAAAAGTACTCTTTAGGTTTTAATCCCAGATCCTTCAGCACATTCACCTTTCTTTTGGCAATCTCTAAATTCTGATAAACGGCATCAACAATAGTATTTCCAGTAACAAATATCTTGTTTTCATCTATGCCTTCTCTCAGTAAATTCTGCTTAGCCTTTTCAGTTGGAGCAAAAAGATAATCAGAAATGTGATCTGCTAATACCCTGTTAATCTCTTCAGGCATCCTCCTGTCATAACTTCGCAATCCAGCTTCTACGTGTCCAACCTTGATATGTAATTTAGCTGCAGTTAAAGCTCCAGCCAATGTTGTATTCGTATCTCCCTGCACTAGAACCATATCAGGCTCTTCATTTATTAGAATTCTCTCAACTCCAATCATAATTTTACCCGTTTGCTCGGCATGAGTTCCAGAACCAACATCCAAATTATACTTGGGTAAAGGTAGCTCCAATTCATTAAAGAAGACTCTATCCATTTCATAGGAATAGTGTTGACCTGTATGTAATATGAAGTAGTCTAGTCCTTTTCGTTCACATTCCCTTATCACAGGACTCATTTTAATTATTTCTGGCCGTGTGCCGAGAATTATTGCTATCATTTCTCTACCCTTTTACACCTAAATATAACCGTTCCTCCCTCAGTATATGGTTCTCCAGGATCTACGCACTGAATATAGGCGTAATTTGGATCTTTTGACAAGCCAAGCTTTACTGGGTCAATACCTTCGTTTAAAGCGATTGCGTAATGTAGTAGGGACGGTAAGGCGTGAATACAAATGGCATTTGTTTTTTCCAGTATTATTCTGGGAGGATCTATGATAATTTTGTCTCCTTTTTTAAAAACTGGGCATTTTCCCCTTATTTCCCATACCTCTATTTCGAGCAGGTTAAACACCTCCTATCTTTGGTAACTTCTCATTAACTGAACTAAAGAGTTTAAGATTAAGCCAGCTATAACCAGTAGTAATCCCAATATCATAAATAAACCACATGCAATTGATGGGGCATATGGAAGCCTATTTGTTACATAGTACTCAGAGAAAGCAATGAAACCGAATAATAACCCTATTAAGATGGAAACAAAACCCGGAATTCCAAATGAAATTAAAGGTCTTTTATATCCTATCAATCCTACAAGATCACTGAGAACGCTCAATCCGTGTGAAAACGGATTTCTCTTATGTTTATGTGGTACATCGTACCTGACATCTATCGGAACCTCCTTGATTCTAACTTTCCCTGCTAAAGCCGTAATCATACCCGATTCTATGCTGTACCCTTCAAATCTAAAGTTCTTAAGGTATTCCAGGGCTTTTCTATTCAAAGCTCTGAAACCCGATTGGGAATCCGTTATCTTCACATCAGATGCAATATTCGTGAGAACATCGAGCACCTTCTGACCAAATATCCTGTATTTTGGAACCTTTTTCCTGAGAAATCTTGAGCCTATAACAAGATCAGCTTCATCCTTAATTATCGGCTCCAAGAGCTTTGGGATTTCGTGCGGATTATGCTGGCCATCTGCATCTAAGCATACAACGACATCATAGCCATTATCAATCGCATATTTGAAGGCACTTCTCAAAGCTTCGGCCTTTCCCAAGTTCATCTCATGCCTTAACACCTTAGCTCCGCTTAACTCTGCAACTCTAGCCGTTTCATCCTCACTTCCATCATCAACGACTAAAACGTCACCATATTGTTTGGACAGAGCTACAACAGTCCCAATCGTAAGTTCTTCATCTTTCGCTGGGATTGCCACGAGAACTTTCATTGTAATCACCATTTACTTTGAGATATAACAAAATTTGATAAATTTGTTAGGGGTTAAAATTAAATGGTAATACAAACTGAACCGCTTAATGTTATTCTTCGGACACATTGAAAGAGCTGAAATGATTGGGAAGCCTAATTAAATATCTATAAACTCCACAATTTTCTCTTTTTCGTTAAAACAAACTTTAAATCTTTCAAAAACATCTTTTCTACCGATAATATTGAATCCTATTCCAAGCTGTTTTGAGAATCCAACAGTTGCCTTAAACGTTTTCTCACCTATTTTGACCTCTAGTTCGTGAAGATAAACTGTTATGAGAGAACCATCGCCTACCGTAACGTATATCTTATTTCCATCTTCGACATCTAATCTAAGTATTTCTCCTATTTCTGCCGTGAAAATGCTGTAACTTGCACCAGAATCAACAAATGCATCAAACGTTATCCATTCTCCACTGACGCTTTTAAGTTTTATTGGGATTATCGGTAAAAACCTCCCATGTCTTTGCTGATAAGGAAATTTCATAATAGAGTCACCGTCTCCTCTTCAGTTGGCATGTAGAATATTCCAATCTCCTCTTTTGGATACTTTTTCTTAGCCTCTTTATAAGCTTGAACAGCGCTTCTACTAACCGCTACAACCTTATCTCTGACTACTGCAATATACTTTCCAGCATACTTTTTGGAAAGTTCTTGAGAGTGCTTTAATAGGAATTCTTCAGCTTTCATTTCTTCTCCCCAATTCGCATGATTAAAACGATATAAAAAAATAAATATTCTTGGTGTTATGGACACGACTTTCTGAACTTGCGAGAACTTTTAGCAACAATACAATTGAGCTCGTGCATGGAATTGTATATATAGCACTACAGACTGACATCGCTTAATGTTGCCCTTCCGACATATTGGAATTACACTTGGAATCGCCTACTTAATCGAAAGAGAACCTAGCAATTCTCAATTGGAAGCTCTCTAATTCTAACTCTATCATCTTCAACTATAACAATTGAACCCTTCTTTAACGGTTCTTCTATACGCGGTAAAATCGAAGAAAGCAAGGAGTTAACGTTATCTGAAGAAGGATTACTCAATCTGAATATTATTACAGATGGTTTATTACGTTTTGTGTGAGCTAAGATTGCACCGAAATCGAGGTCAGCGGTAACAACAACCATATCATTGTTGGCAGCATACTCCATTATCTCAGTATCCTTCGCTCTCGCCAGTCCTACCTCATTCGCCCTAACAGCCTCATAACCTAACTCCCTTAGAAATCGTGCAGTTTTTGGAGACAGTGCCATATCAATGAGAAATCTCATAAATTATCCTCTCTGAAGTAACCCACGCAGCGTATTCTAAAGCTTGTTTTATATCCTCCTCCTCAAGTTCTGGATAATCTTCCAAAATATCCTTTACAGTTTTTCCAGATGCAATTAATCTAATTATTAAGGAAACAGGTATCCTAAGTCCCCTTATGCAAGGCTGTCCTCCCATGACTTCTGGATCCACAGTGATCCTGTCTAACCATAGTTTCTTCATAATCTGAAGGTCATAATCGAGTATATTAACTTTTACCCCATATTTTTATCTTAAATTATTTTAATCATAAATTTAAATTAAAGTAAGATTATATAATGCTACAGCTGACCTTGCTCAATGTTACTCTTCGGGCACATCGGAATTACGCTTGGAATCGCCTACTTAATCAAAACAAAGCTCAAAGTTAAGATGGATTACAGGTTAATACTTATATAGGATCATTACTCCCAGACATAATTGATAAGCCAGTAGGAATGATCCTGCTACCTTTAAACAACGGCAGAGTCTTTGGACATACTCTGTTGTTCATTCTTATTCTTTTCCTGATCGGCTTAAAATACAGAAAATCCCTGTTTTTATCCTTTGCATCTTTTCTTCATTTAATTGAAGATGAGATGTGGAATGAACCGGAAACATTCTTCTGGCCTTTATTGGGTTTTGAGCTTCCTGCTAAAGAACATCTAAGTTTTTACGAATATCTTAGTAAAATTATATCGGAATACACACCTTCTCTTTCTCACGTATTCATCTCAGAAGTTATAGGCTTCATTATAATCTTGATATTCTTAAAAGAGATGGTAGTTTCCAAGAGTTAGACTATTCCGAGCTCTGTTCCGTATGAGTTCCAGAACCGACATCTAAGTTATACCTAGGTTGAGGCAATTCTAACTCATCGAAGAATACTTTATCTATCTCGTAAGAATAATGCTGTCCCGTATGCAAGATAAAGTAATCTAATCCCTTTTTCTCGCATTCCATTATCGCAGGACTCATTTTAATTATTTCCGGACGTGTGCCGAGAATTATAGCTATCATCATAATCCAAACGTTAATCAGTATCTTCTTTTATAGATCCTGTCGTGATGGTCTAAATCAAGGAATCTGACAATTTTATTTTCTTCATCGATTTCAAAGATTAGAACAAACGATTTCTCAATGTGAACCCTCCTCAAACCTTTCAGATCGTATCTCAAAGGCTTGTAATGTTGTGGATTTTTAATTATTTCTTCGATCTTTTTGATTACAGCTTCATAGAACTTCCTGTTTTTCTTATGTATCTTTTTCAGCTTTGCTTTCAGATTTTTACTTATAAAATATCTATACATCAGTTAGCCCTCTTCAATCAACTTTCTCAGCTCATCTATATCTGAAAATTCCTCAAAACCCTCTTTTTTTATTTTTTCCAGTTTTTCAAGGTATTCTTCTCTAATCTCGTAAAATGCATCGGTATATATGTCGATAAGAGTTTCAACCATTTTTTCTATCCTATCAACCTTATACCTGAGATCCTCTAAAATCGACTCTACATCCTCTCCCATTTCAATCACCTGTATACGTTATTGATGATATATAATATCATTTTTCCACCTTCCTACATCTAAAGATAACAGTTCCTCCCCCAGTATACGGTTCTCCGGGATCTACACACTGAATGTAAGCGTAATTTGGATCTTTTGATAAACCGAGCTTTACCGGATCAACTCCCTCGTTTAAGGCAATTGCATAATGCAGTAGAGATGGTAATGCGTGAATGCAAATTGCATCTGTCTTTTCCAGTACAATCTTAGGAGGGTCTATAATTATCTTATCACCTTTCTTAAAAACTGGGCAAATCGTTTTCATACTCATAGACTGCCCTTACGATGTGTGTTCCATAACCGTCAGTTCTAGAGTTTCCACAACAGATTACGATTTAGAGATGCTTAGCGATTTCCTTAGCCTTAAGTAAATACTTGAGCAGTTCGGGGAAAATTAAATCTCTAACTCTATGGATTTCTATTCCCACGACTTCACAGTTCTTATCGTATTCCAAGTAAGCATCATCATCGATATCTACAACATTTTCAACTTCTGCATCCTTAAATCCTAAATACAGAATGTCCGCATCTGGATCGTATCTAACCTTCATATTCTCACCCATCTACCCTTCTTAATCCTGTTATCTACCAAATTTAACTTATCCGTTCTGAATGCTGTTATAACCTTTACAAATCCTACATCTACGCTAAAAATAACTATGAGATACTTCCCATTTAAACACTTGACAGCTACAAACGTTTTCTCTAGCACATCATATAACAAATCATCTGGATTGTTCAAAGTATCAATAACCTCTTTTTTATCGATTTTTCTAATCCCCATCTGCTCCTCTGCATGTTGTGTGAAAATTATCATATAACCATGTGTGAGCCACCGTTCTGACTTCCGCTACTTTCATAACTTTTGATGCACGTATAGCGGGGAGTCTTCCCTCCTCCCATCTTCATTGGAGGGCTTTCGGGGGGAACGGGGCTCCCCACATCTATCTGACTCCTTAGCTCCGCCCTTTCGGGCTTACCCACCCTCTCTCCACCCATCCCACATCCCGAGCGGAGCTCGTTTAACATGACGAGACTTTCCTTTATAAAGG
>Ga0190367_1000666_pt1 | contig 23444 bp, 25 predicted proteins | sample 4872181011_MG_FD_171838 | JGI IMG/M metagenome (GOLD analysis project Ga0190367, IMG submission 171838) | Hydrothermal vent microbial mat bacterial communities from Southern Trench, Guaymas Basin, Mexico - 4872-18-10-11_MG | ecosystem: Environmental > Aquatic > Marine > Hydrothermal vents >...
GTATCTTCCTGGTATTATGTGATCTGTGGAGATATTATCTCCAAATTTCCAAGCTTTACCCTTAAGTCTCAAAATTTTTCACCTTCTTTAATAATATTCAAACTAAATATTTTTAGTGTGAACTAATTTTATCCAGAAAGTTTTAAATTTTTAGGTTTTTAAAAACTGGTTGGCAAACTCAACGCCTCAGAAAGAGGGTTTGAAAAAATGATTGAAAAAGAGTATAATGCAAAGAAAGTTGAAGAAAAATGGCTTAGACTTTGGAAAGACGACATGTACTATTTTGATTGGAACTCGAAGAAACCACATTACATAATAGATACACCTCCACCCTATCCTACGGGCTCTTTCCATATAGGAAATGCGCTTAACTGGTGCTACATCGATTTCATTGCAAGGTACAAGAGGATGAAAGGGTTTGAAGTTATGTTCCCCCAGGGTTGGGATTGTCATGGACTCCCTACTGAGGTTAAAGTCGAGGAAAAATACGGAATTAAAAAGGGAGATTTGCCTAGAGACAAATTCAGGGAACTATGCAGGAAATTTACTGAAGAGAATATTAAGAAAATGAAAGAATGCATGAAAAGACTAGGTTTCTCGATAGACTGGACAAAGGAATACATAACGATGAATCCTGATTATTACGTCAAAACTCAGATATCATTTGTTAGAATGTACAATAAAGGTTTAATCTACAAAGCACATCATCCAGTAATTTTTTGCCCCAGATGTGAGACTACGATTGCTTTAGCAGAAATTGAATACAAAACTAAGAAGACGAAGCTATACTATATAGTGTTTGATAAGGGCGTAATAATAGCTACTACGAGGCCAGAGTTAATTCCTGCATGTGTTGCAATCGCTGTACACCCTGAGGATAGTAGATATAAAAATCTGGTTGGTAAAGAAGTAATTGTTCCGGTTTCTGGGCAAAAAGTTAAAATAATACAGGATGAGGAAGTAGATCCTACTTTTGGGACTGGTATAGTCATGATTTGTACTTTTGGAGATAAGCAAGATGTTAAATGGTGGAAAAAGCATAAACTGGAACTCAGAGTAATAATTGGAAAAGATGGAAAACTTAATGAGCTTGCAGGACCTTATGCTGGTTTATCTATCGAAAAAGCTAGAGAAAAAATAGTTAAGGACTTAAAGAAAGAGAATAGAATAATTAAGGAAGAGGAAATTGAGCATAGTACAGCTGTATGCTGGAGATGCAAGACACCTGTGGAAATAATCCCAGCAGAACAGTGGTTTATAAAAGTAGATAAGGATAAAGTTATTGAGGCTGCTAAAAAAGTGAAATGGATTCCAGAACACATGTTTTTGAGGTTAAAAGATTGGGTAGAAGGAATGGAATGGGATTGGGTAATAAGCAGGCAGAGAATCTTTGCTACACCGATTCCAGTCTGGTATTGCAAGAAGTGTGGAAAGATCAAAGTTGCTAAGGAGGAATGGTTACCAGTGGATCCACTAGTGGATAAGCCACCAGAACCCTGTGAATGTGGATCAACTGAATTCATTGGAGAAGATGACGTGTTGGATACATGGATGGATTCAAGCATAACTCCTTTGGCAATAATTGGTTGGCCGAACGAAATGAAAGAATATCCTGTGCATTTAAGACCTCAAGGTCATGATATAATTAGAACTTGGGCTTTTTATACGATACTAAGATCTATTGCCCTAGTCGGAGAAATACCTTGGACTGAAATTGTGATAAACGGTATGGTTCTTGGTGAGGATGGAAGAAAAATGAGCAAAAGTCTCGGAAATATAATAGAGCCAGAGGATGTGATAGAAAAATATGGAGCAGATTGTTTAAGGCAATGGGCAGCAAGTGGAACTGTTGGAAGCGATGTAGTTTTTACATGGAAAGAAGTAATTGCTGCATCAAGATTCCAACAGAAATTCTGGAGTATTTTGAGATTTTGTGCAATGCATTTGAAAGATTACAAAATATCTGATGAAGACGAAGAATATCTTAGAGATGCAGATAGATGGATTTTGTCTAAGTTAAACAGATTAATAAAAAAAGTTGATAATGCTATGGAAAACTATAGATTCAACGATGCATTGAAGTCGATAAAAACATTTGCTTGGTATGAGTTTGCCGATAATTATATTGAGTTGGTGAAAAACAGATTGTATTCTGGAACAGAATTTGAAAAAAGAGCGGCAAAATATACTCTTTACACTGTTATAAACAATCTAATAAGATTACTAGCACCTTTTACGCCATTTTTAGCTGAAGAATGCTGGAGCACTCTTGGAGAAAAAGGTAGTGTGCATCATCAACCATATCCCAAAGTTGATGAAAGATTTATAGATTTAGAAGCTGAAAAAAGAGGAGAAATGATAAAGGAAATAGCTGCCGCTGTTAGAAGGTATAAACATGATAAAGGTATGGCGTTAAATGCACCTTTAAAAAGAATTGAAATTTATGCGAGCTTAGACTTTGATGTAAGGGATCTTGAAGGGGCAACGAACTCTAAGGTTAAAATTGTTAGGGAAAAACCAAGTGTAGAAATTAAGGTTGAAAAATTAAAACCAAAGTATGAAATAATCGGTCCTAAATTCAAAGATAAAACTAGCAAATTATTAAAGGCAATAGAATCACTCTCAGATAAAGATAAAATCAAGTTGATAAATACTGGTGAATTAAAAATTAATATTGACAGTGAAGAAGTATTTTTAAGGTCAGAGTGGTTTAATTTTGATGTTAAAAAGTTTGTAAAAGGAAAAGATGCAGATCTAATTGAAATACCAGAAAAGGATACAATGATTTTAGTATACAGGTGATAAAATTGCATTGGTTCAAAGAAACTTGCAATGGGTTGGGTTTGGTTGTTGAAGTAAAGAAAAAAATACATGAATCAAAAGGAATTCAAAAAGTGGAACTTTTTGACACAAATTATGGAAAAATGTTGGTTCTTGATGGAAAAATACAAGTCATAGAAAGTTTTGAATTTTATTATCATGAAATGTTAGTTCATGTTCCAATGTTCATTCATAACAACCCAGAAAAGATATTATTAATAGGAGGGGGAGATGGATATTCCCTAGGGGAAATACTAAAACACGAACCAAATGAGGTTTTAGTTGTAGAAATAGATAAAAATGTAATAGATATTTCTGGAAAGTATTTCGGAACTGGAAAGTTTTTCTCCGATAAGAGAGTAACAGTAGTCTTTCAAGATGGAGCTGAATTTGTAAAAGAGTGTAGAGAAAAATTTGATGTTATTATAGTTGATGGAACTGATCCTAGTCCAGCAAGTAAAACTTTATTTTCAAAGGAATTTTTTGAAAACTGCCACAGATTATCAGACATTTTCTGCACTCAAAGCCAGTCTCCTGTTTTTCAAATTAATTATCTTAAGGATATTCTTAGGAGATCAAAAAATTTAAGCAATAGAAAACTTTACTTGGGTTACGTTCCGATGTACCCGCTTGGACTTTGGAGCTATTTAGTTGCATCAAAATTTGGGTATCCAAACCTTGAAGAAATTAAAAGTAGATTTACGGAAAGAAAAATTAGAACTAGATACTATAATCCAGAAATACATTTGGCATCATTTGCATTACCAGAGTGGTTAAAAAGAGAGATATCTAGCTTAATTTAGGTTAAGTCTAAAAATAAGGCTCAAGATAATTCCTTAATTTTGAAATAAAAGTTAAATTATTTTAGATAAAGTAAATACAGAAATTTTGAGTTAACTTAGATTAGAAATCTAGGTGATAACTCTTGGATAGAATAATAAGGATCTCAGCAGCTATATTGTTAATAGTTATTTCAGCACTTTTAATATCTGAGAGTTTGAAAGGCAAACCTGAAGGTATTAATTTAAAAGAGAAACAAAAAATATATTTTTTCTACTCAAATTACTGTCCATATTGTAGAAAAGTAAAACCATGGGTAGATAAGTTAGTTAAGAAAAATTTCAGCGTAATTTACTGCAATCTTGAGAACTGCACTTCGGAATGTATTAATATTTCAAAAAACTACTCAATAATGTATATTCCTACTCTTATAGTTTTTAATAATAAAACAGAGATATTTATTGGATATACTCAAATAAAAAACGAGGTGGAGAAGTTATTAAATGAAAGCAAGTAAATTAAGGCTATTATTTTATTTGTTACTTATTCTGGGAATAATCGTGTGTGTATATATGTTGCACTTGGAAAAGATGACAGGATACTGTCCCGCAAAAGTTTGCAGCCCTTATCCAGCAATTCTTGGGTTAATTTGGTTTATTATAGCGCCAGTTGTTTTTATTGGAAAAAAGGCAATAAAACACGCCTGGCAAGTTTCGGGTTTGGTGGCAGTTGTTGTATTTTTGTCAATTGAGATTTTAAATTCTGAAATATGTTTATTCTGTAGTATTGCGCATATAATAGGTTTACTCATGATAATTATTTCTTCTTATTTTTAATTTTTCAAAATCTGAAACTATTCTGAGCCGCTTGACTTCTTAGGAAAGAAAGTTGGAACTTAAATTATTTGATTTTATACTAAAGATTTAAAAAACCTAATTGTTTAAGGAATATCAAACCATGAAAGGAAAAATAGCCTTAATTTTCTTGTTAATTGTATTTGGATTGGTATTATCAGCAATATACTATACATTTGACAATCAAATTAGGATAAAAAATGAAATAATAATTAAACAAGCTCTAGAATTGCAAAATAAGTCCGAAAAGATTCAGCAATTAATTAAAGCTATAAAGGAAAGGGATAAAAAAATAATGGAATTACAGAGAACCTTAAAGGAGAGGGAAAATGAGCTAAAAATAATAGAAAGCCAGATTAGTAAAATTGAGGAAAATTTAACTAAAGTAAAATCAGAAATAGAAAAACTATCTTGGAATTACTCCCAGTGGGTCTATATAGCTGGAGTCCATGATGGTGAGGGTGCCATATTGATTCTTGAGGGGGAATTAAAAATAGGAACTGGTAAAGTACTAGTAGATCTAGAAAACGCATATCTTGATGTTAGTTTTCAAGAGTCTTTGAATAAAGCCTTAAGAATGATTAATAAAGTCTTTTCGAAAACACTTTCTGGCAAAGATTTAATTTTAAGAGTAAGAAAACCTGGTGCTAAGAAAAGAATATTAATTGAGGGAAAATCTGCTGGAGTTGCAATAGCAGTTCTATTGTACGCTTTACTTGAAAATAAAGAAATAAACAAATCAGTTGTAGTTACGGGAGCAATAGATGAAAATGGAAACGTGGGAAAAGTTGGAGGAATTGAAGCTAAAGCTGAAGCTGCAGCTAAGGTTGCAAAGTTATTTTTAGTTCCTAAAGGACAAAAACCTTTTAGAAGCCCAATTGAAGTTAAAGAAATTTCAACAATTCACGATGCTATTAAATACATGATTATTGAAAAATGATGGGCTTTAATTAAACTTTTAATTAAAAACTTTCATAGAAAATTTCTGGGATCTTTATGGGAAAGACCATAACGGAAAAAATATTCTCTAATGCTTTAGGAAAGGATGTAAAGGCTGGAGAGTACGTTTTAGCGCCAATAGATAAGGCTATGATTCATGATATAACAGGACCTTTAGCAATAAAAGCCTTCAGAAAAATAGTAGGTGAAAATGGAAGAGTGTGGGACCCCTCGAGAATTATAATGATATTTGACCATCAGGTTCCAGCTGATAGCATAGCTGCAGCAGAGAATCATAAGTTATTGAGAAAATTTGCTAAAGAACAGGGCATAAAGAATTATGATGTTAAGGAAGGTATAGCTCATCAGGTTATGGTAGAAAAAGGACATGTGTTTCCAGGTGAGATAATAGTTGGTGCAGATAGTCATACTTGCACTTATGGAGCATTAGGAGCCTTCTCAACTGGTATTGGTTCAACTGATATGGGTTTTGTTTTTGCAATAGGTAAATTGTGGTTTAAAATTCCGGAAACAATTAAATTTGAAATTAATGGAAAGTTGGGCAGGTACGTCTGCGGTAAAGACGTAATTTTGAAAATTATAGGTATAGTTGGTAGCGATGGAGCAAATTACATGGCATGTGAATTCCATGGAGAAACTGTAAGAAAAATGAACATAAGTGATAGATTGACTATGTGTAACATGGCTATAGAAATGGGAGGAAAAAGTGGAATAATTGAACCTGATAAAATTACAAAGCAATATTTAAAATCTATTGGAGTAAATAAGGAAATTCCAGAATGGGTTAAAAGCGATGAAGATGCTAGTTATAAAAGAGTTGTAGAATTAGACGTAACGGATTTAGAGCCACAAGTAGCGAAACCACATAGAGTAGATAATGTAGTTGGGATCTCTGAAGTAAGAGGGATAAAGGTTGATCAAGTGTTTATAGGATCATGTACAAATGGTAGATTTGAGGATCTGAAAGTTGCGGCTGAGATACTTAAGGGTGAAAAAATTGCAAAAGGTACAAGAGTGATAATTATACCTGCTTCAAGGACAGAGTATCTCAAAGCGCTTAGAGCGGGATTTATTGAAATATTCATAGAAGCTGGAGCAATTGTAGAATTTCCATGCTGTGGTCCATGTATGGGTGGAAGCTTTGGGCTAATAGCAAGTAATGAAGTATGTTTATCTACATCTAATAGGAACTTTGTAGGTAGACAAGGGAGCCCTGAAGGAAAAATATATCTAGCATCGCCAGCAGTTGCTGCGGCATCAGCAATTTATGGGGAAATTACAGATCCAAGAGAAATATAACCCCAAAGGTTGATTTGCAGTACTGCAAGGAATTAAAATTTTTGCAAAAGGATATTATTATCAATCCAAAGACAGTCTTTGATAAAATAGCAAAGAACGGCAAATATCATCTATTATTTCTGAGCGGAACTATATTGACTCTCTCCCTGCCCTAAAGGGCAAGAATTCTTAGCAGGGAAGTTTGTGCATACCCTCAGCCTCGCTTCTTATCGAATATGCACGAGGTGAATCAGCACACTGTTAAAAACCCGTATGTCATTGCAGAAATGCGAGCTATAGTTCCCCTTTCAGGACTTGTTTGACTTTCTCTCCCACCTGGCATCGATAAATCAGAGCGAGGCTTTATAAAACTAATGCTCCACTTATCTCCCTTACACACCTCTCCTAATTCACCCCCGTCTTGAAAGACAAGGCTTTCTTAGCGACATTTTGTAAAAATCTGATAATTTCTTTGGATTTAAAAATAAAGAAATAAAAAGTGAATAATATTCACGCTTTTAGACAGTTAAGCTCTATAGGTAAATTTCTTATAAATTATAGTGCAGAATTTCGTCATTTTTACTAAATATGGATTTTCCTAAGGAAAACGCATTTAATTTTAATTTAAAGGTAGTAAATATCGAAAACCACAGAATTGTGGAAACGTTGTTAAGCAAAAGATAGGCAAATCATATCGGAATTCTTTGCGCTTTTTTGATTCTATAACTATATATTTAATTAAAAATCATTATTAAAAATATTAAATTAGATACAAAGTGATTTACTGTGAAAAAAGATGGTAAGATTTGCCCGCAAAAATCTTATTTTTGCCAGAAAAAGCAAATAAAGAACGATTATTTTTGATATTTTTTCATAGGGAATTGTAGTAAACTGTTTTTAATATGCGAAAACTTTAAAAATAAATAGAACTCAAGTATGTCTCAATAAATAAAAATTAAATTAAAATTTAGCTAGAAAAAAATGGAAAAAAAGCCACAAAAAAATGTATAAACTTTGAATTTTGGCGGGGAATGGGGAAATATTTGGCTTTTAGGAGGTGGTGGGGTTGATAGTTGGTAGACATATAATTGCAGAACTTTATGGTGTACCTGAGGATTTGATATCAACTGAGAGCACTGTAAAAAAGATAATTGAAGAAGTAGTAAAAGAAGCAGAACTGACTTGTGTAGGCTCAGTATACAAGCAATTTAACCCTCATGGAGTAACTGGAATCGTATTAATAGCGGAATCACATGTTTCAGTACATACATGGCCAGAGTATAATCTAGTAAATCTTGATATCTTTACTTGTGGTGATGTAAGAAAAGCTGAAAAAGCATTTAAGTTATTTTTGGAAAAATTCAAACCAAAATCTTACCGACACTATATTTTAGACAGGGGTTAAAATGGATCGTATAAGGAGACAGATTCTCCAAGCTTTGGAAAGGAGGCCATTATCAGTATATGAATTGATAGATTGGCAAGATGCAAGCTTAAGAGAATTTGTAGAAATTTTAGAGGATCTGAAATTTAATGGAATAATAGAAGTAAAAAATGGTAAAGTTAAACTTACAGAGAAAGGCAAGGATTTAATAAGAAAAGAAAAATTAACGAAAATCTCAATTAAATGTAAAGCTTGCAAGGGAACAGGATATAGAATTGTTGGCCTTTTTAGAGAAGCTTATAAAGAGTATGCAAAAATAGCTAAGAATAGACCAGAAGCAATCGAAAAATACGATCAGGGTTTCATAAGTTTAGATGGAGTTATAAGAAGAGTAGAATTTCTTTACGAAAGAGGAGATCTGACATCAAAAATATTCGTAGTCGGTGATGATGACTTATTCAGCATAGCTGCGGCTTTAACTGGACTACCAAAGGAAATAGTCGTTATAGATATTGATGAGAGACTAATTAACTTTATAAATAAGGTTGCAAACGAATATGATCTACCTATTCATGCGTTGGTTTACGATGTACAAAATGAATTTCCTAGAGAGTATGAAAAAAAATTTGATGTATTTCTGACAGACCCTGTGGAGACATTACCTGGTATAAAATTATTTTTGTCACGCGGCGTTTCCAGTTTAAAAGGAAAAGGTTCTTCTGGTTATTTCGGTTTAACCACTCTTGAGGCATCAAGAGAAAAATGGTACGAAATTCAAAAAATGATTCACGAGATGGGTTTTGTGATAACCGATATTAGAAGAAAATTCAATGTTTATCCAGAGGAAGAAAAGAACTTCTTCAGATTTCAGGAGAAGTTTCCAATTGTTAAGAAACTAGGTATAAAGGCTGATTACAATTGGTATACCTCCTGCTTATATAGAATAGAAGCTGTTAGAGATCCTGAGCCGCTAGTCAAAGGAAAAATGATTATAGATGAAAAAATATATAAAGATGATGAGAGCTGGGCAACGCCGTTATAATGTAGATAGAAATTCATAGAAATTCGTGAACTTTTGTGCTAAAACGTAAGCGGAAGTGCTATGAACGTCCAATCCCAATTTTCTGTGGATTTGCTTAGCGATTTTACTCGTATTTGCTGGATTAACTAAAAACACCTTGAACCCTCTTTTTAGAGCCATAGTTATTCCATAATCTAATAACTCTCGTTTTGCGAACCTTGAAATTTTACGATTGGCTTTAGGATTGTTCTTGAACTATCTCTTCTTAATTTTATCAAGGTCTTCAAATAAAACTATTCCTACATTGTGGTAGTATGCGTAATCGAGCAGTTCAGCTAAAGTTTTCAACCTAATATCTTTAGCCTTGTTTTTAGGAAATCCGTGAGAAGGAACTTCTGGAAAGTGTTTAACCTTAACGTCTCTAATCTTTCCTTCTCTATCAACGATAACCATGTTTATTCTGTCTGAGTTTAAGTCAAATGATGCTATCAGCTTACCACATGTAATTCCATACTGGAACAGTTCAAATGGAATGCTTAAATGGAGGTAGATTTTACCGTTCCTAAAGACTACTTTAGTTGTGTACTTCTCAGCCTTTATGAATCTTCCACCGAAGTCGTGTCTAAACTCTAACCAACTCTTTGAGAAAGGATCCCTAATTCTAACTGATTTATCATCAATTTTGACATTTCTGTTTCCTTGCTCGTTCGATTTGGCATAGCTGATAAGGAACTTTGACTTAACGTGAATGTATCTTGGATTTCCTTTACAACCTTCTTTCAGCATCTTGGCATAATCCCAAGCTGAAGCAGCATACCACCAGTTGTTCAAGATTTTACGCAATTCTTTAACTCCTTCTGACTTTTTAACACCATCTAATTGCAATCTTATTGCCTTATTCACTGCTTCTTTGGATCTATGACAAAGTAAACATAATCTAAGATAATCTTCTTGAGTTTTAGGAGTAAGCAATCCATGTATTGTTACGAAATCTATTCTCGCTTCTCGTATTTGTTCAACCATAATTCTATTGCCTCCTTTATTGCTTCTTTTACAGTACCTTTCTTGTTGCCTTTAACCTCAACTACAGTTTTCCTGAATCTTTTACCTAGTTCATCATCTATCTCTATAGTAAACCTCATAACAACACCACAAGGTTTTTATGCACTAATGTATTTATGACTTTTGGAGATGAGTTCTACCGCTGTGAAGTCGATGAGCTAAGCGAGGTGGAGCGGTTGAACAATCCCGACGGAGATTCGATGAACCCGTCAAAAGGCGGAGTAAGTCGGGTCTCCGTCGTAAATGGGGAATGAAGGTTGGTGTGTATTTCCATGAATTCCATGAATTAGGATAAATTTACACATCTACCAGACCCCATACTAAGGCTTCAATTTATAAAGTCTTGCTGAGAAGTATTAACGGTGGAAAGATATGGTTGAGGAGAAACTGATAACAAAGGAGGATATAAAAAAGAGAATGGAGAAAATTAAGCATAAGATAGCAGTATTGAGCGCAAAAGGAGGTGTAGGAAAATCTACTGTAGCAGCGTTAATAGCTGTGCATTACGCAAGGAAAAAACACAAAGTTGGTATATTCGATGTGGATATGTTTGGACCAAGTATCCCAAAGCTGTTTGGAATCGAGGATAAAAAAGTTATGGTCAAGGCTGATGGAATTGAACCAACATTTACCGAAAGATATGGTATAAAAGTCATTTCAATACATTACGCGTTACCTAGGAGAGAAACTCCAGTAATTTGGATGGGTCCTGTAGTTGCAAGTACCATAAGAGATCTGTTGGGCAAAGTGGAGTGGGGGGAGTTAGACTACTTAATTTTTGATCTACCTCCTGGCACAGGAGATGAACCTTTGGTGATCATGGAAAATGTAGAGCTTGATGGAGCAGTAGTGGTTATGACTCCCCATGAACTATCGATGGCAATAGTTGAAAAGGCGATAAATATGGCAAGAAAGCTAAATGTTGAAGTCTTAGGTATTGTTGAGAATATGAGTTATATTGAATGCCCAAAATGCGGGGAAATTATCTATCCATTTGGAAGAAGAAAAGTTGTTGAACTAGCGAAAAAATATGGCATACCAATTTTAGCAGAAATCCCAATAGATTCAGAACTAGCAAGGTTATCTGAACTAGGTAGAATTGAAGATTATGAGTACGATTTCTTTGAAACCCTTTTACTTTAGCTCTACGTTTTGATTCTTTCTGGATTGAATCCCTTCTTTACAAGAAGTTCTTTAACTTTTTGAACATGATTTCCTTGGAGCTCAATAACACCGTTTTTTATGGTTCCACCGCAAGCCAATTTAGATTTTAGGAATTTTATTAGTTCTTTAAGATTCACTTCACTACCGTCTATACCTTCAATAATAGTTACCTCTTTGCCATATCGCCTTTTGGCAACTTTGATAACAATTTGTTGCTGTTCTTTAGCAACTTCTCCACAAACACAAATCTCCTTTGGAAGTCCACAAATAGGACAAATTCCCGAAATTGACTCGCCCATCTGCCTTCTTTAAATACTTAACCTATGGTGTATTTTAAATTTTCGTTAATATGCAACTCCTTCAAAATTACCTTCTGAATCTCAAGCTTGGCGTTTTATTTTAAAATCCTAAACATGTTTGTTATCGACATACTTTTAGCATTAAATGTGAGAAAAGTCAAATCCTAAAGACTGGCTTAGGATTTTTTAATTTGTTCCAACTCGATGTGGAAAACGTGTTCTGGGACTGTTTTTTAGAGGAAGATCAAAAAATTAATTTTTTTAGTGCCAAGAAACAGTAAGTCAAACATGAAAATAGGATTTATAGGTGCAGGAAGAGTAGGAACAGCGTCAGCATTGATTTGTATTTTAAATCTTGAGATTGATGAAGTTGTGCTTATTGATATTTTAAGGGATTTGGCGATTGGGGAAGCTATGGATTTATCTCATGCTGCAGTTGGGTTAAACAAAACGGTAAAAATATCAGGTGGGGATGATTACAATTTAATAAGAAACAGTGAACTACTAGTAGTTTCTGCTGGAGTTGCTAGGAAGCCTGGAATGAGCAGGCTGGATTTGGCATCAAAGAATGCGGAGATAATAAGATCTATATCAAAAAAAGTATCTAAATACGCTTCTGATGCAAAAGTACTGGTAGTAACCAATCCAATGGATGTAATGACCTATATAATGTGGAAAGAGTCAGGTAAGAGCAGGAGGGAAGTATTCGGTATGGGAAATCTACTGGATTCTGTTAGACTATGGGAGAGATTGTACTTCTACGGTGTAAAAGAAATAAAAAAAGCTTGGATAATTGGGGAGCACGGAGATAGTATGTTTATTCCAAAATCAATTGTCAATGTAAGGGGAGATGTGGATTGGAACAATGTTCTGAACGAAGTTAGAAATGTTGCTGCGGAAATAATAAAGAGAAAAGGAGCAACAATTTTTGGACCAGCAGTATCAATTTACAGAATGGTAAGAGCTGTAGTTGAGGATACAAGGGAGGAAATACCTACTAGTGTGGTATTAAATGGAGAATACGGTATAAGTGATGTAGCACTGGGAGTACCTGTAATATTAGGTAGAAATGGTGTTGAAAAGATAATAGAATACGAACTTAGTTATGAAGAATTAGAAAATCTTAGAAAATCAGCCAGTATACTAAAAGAGCAACTAAAAAAATTGGGATATTAAGCTGCTGTTTTTTCCTTTTTTAGAATACTTTCGGCTGCTATTAATCCAGTTACAGCTGCTCCGACAATCCCTCTACTAATGCCAGCGCCATCGCCAATTGCGTAGACATTTTTTATGTTGGTTTCCATCTCGGAGTTTATTTTTAATTTTAAGGAGTAAAACTTGATCTCTGGTGCATAGAGTAAGGTTGAGTCATCAGCTACTCCAGGTATAACTCTGTCTAAATGCTCTAAAGCATCTATTATGTCATCAAGAACTCTTCCTGGGTATGCTAGGCTTATATCACCTGGTATGGCAGTTTTTAAGGTTGGTTGAACAAGTCTATTGCTTTTTATTCGAGAATCTGTACTTCTCCTTCCAAGTCTGAGATCCTTTAATCTTTGCACTATTGGATTACCTCCACCGAGTTTGGTTGTAATTTTGGCAAGATCTCTTCCCCACTCATTTGGATATTCGAATGGTTCGGTAAACTTGTAATGGCCAAGTAGTGCAAAATTTGTGTTATTTGTTTTCTCTTTAGCTTTACTGTGACCATTTACTAGACAAAATTCTCCATAATCTTCTCTTATAACCCAACCTCTCGGGCATGTACAAAATGTTCTAACGTAGTCATCGTGCTTTTTTGTTACTATTCTTAATTTTGGATCGTATATTATGGATGTAATTTCATCCATGATAGAAGCTGGAACTTCAACTCTAACTCCAACATCTATTGCTTTTTCTTCGCTGTTTACTTCTATGTTGTATTTTTCCACCCACTTTTCAAGCCACTCAGATCCACCGCGTCCTACGGCAATTATTAAATATTTATACTTGTATTTCTCGCCATTTTGGGTGGATATTATCCTATTTACGGGATCTATATCCACAACAGTTGTTTCGGTGTAAATTTTTACTCCAGCGCCAATGAGATCATTTTTTATGTTTTTTATTACTTGAGGCAACAAATCACTACCAACGTGTCTCTGTTTTAAAGGAACAAATTCTATTCCAGCTGCATTAGCCCTTCTTAGAAAGCTTTGTATTCTTTCATCGTTTAGACCATATATTTCACCAGGCGCACCATGTTCTAGGAAAATTTTATCTACTTCTTCCATTTTTTCTAGAATTACGTCCTGATCTATTAAATTAATCAAATCTCCGCCAACTGTGAAACTCGATGGATATTCCCTTCTAGCATAGTTTAATTTGCCATCAGATAAGCCTCCTGCTCCACCAACTCCAGATGTAATGTTACATGGATGACATTTCAGACAGTAATTCTTTGATAAGTTGCTGGGGCATTTTCTTTTTTCTATATCTCTACCCATTTCGAAAATAGCAGTATCTAGGGCTCCAGCTAGTTTATATGCTGCAAATAGTCCTCCTGGTCCAGCGCCAACGATTATTACATCAAAATAATTCACAGTTAAAGTAATTTGTCTTGTTAATATTTAACCATTACGAGAAAGGGTTAAATTTCCTTTGAAACAACAGCAAAGTCCTACGGTTAAGCTCCACTATTTTATTTTATATAATTTTTTTATAAATTAATGAACAGAAAAGTTTTTGCCCCAAATGTAAAATTTATTTTAGGCGTCACTATGGGCTCGTAGCTCAGCGGTAGAGCGCCGCCTTCGCAAGGCGGAGGCCGCGGGTTCGAATCCCGCCGAGTCCACTTTTCTTTTCCCATGTATATTATTTTTACCGTAAGTTTTTGCTATTTGAATAAAATACTTCCTATTTAGATCACTTAGATGTACCACAATTCAATTTTAAGCTAGGAATTTTTCAAATTACCATCTTTGCCCCAACAGCGAACTAATAGATTAGAATCCATTAGCAGAAAAGATTTTTAATTCCTGAAATTCGCAACGAAGTAAATCTGATGTGTTTTTAAACTAACTCTGTGCTATTGTTTGATTTTGGCAAGTTTTTAGATTCTAGATTAATTAATGGTTGTTGTGGTATTTCTATTCTCGCGTTTTCCATAATTTGGATTAATTTAAAGCTTTACAGATTTGCCTTTTAATTTTTATCCATCCTTTCTACTATTCCAAATAATTTGCACCTCGTGAGTTCCATTTTAAAATTTTTCTTTATTTAAAAAATTCATGACTTGGTTGGAGAATACGTAGCATTAAGAAAAATATCAGAAATAGCTTATATGAGAAGAAAAAACTAGAAGAAATTAAGGCTTGGAAACACTTCCAGGAAAATTAAGAATTGATAAACTGAGTAAATAGAACTTTAGTACATTAGCAATTTTTCAAAAATGAAAAAAATGTGTTATGATCAATATAGTGGTAAATCATTTGTAAGACTTTAAAATAGCTTTTTTACAAAACAAATATTAGTTTGCTTAATGTTTATGTTGAAAATTACTTGGAGGATAGGAAAAATGGAATTAGAAGAGGTTTTAGAAAAAGTAAGAGATTTTTTAAAAAAAGCTGGGCATACTTTTCCAAAAATATACGAAGTAAAACAAGTTGGAAACTCATGGAAAGTAAAAGCAGAGTTAGGTTGGGGGAAATTTGCAAGAATCAAGGTAGATGATAAAACTGGGAAGGTTGTGGAGTTTTATGAGGAAACAACTACTTGAGAAAATACATGAATACGAAAATACAAGAGATAGTTATCTTAGGAATGCTAGTGAATTTCTGGAAAAAGGAGAATTAAGAAAGGCTTCAGAGTTTTTATGGGGTGCTGTAGCTCTTCAGATCAAAAAAACAGCTTTAATTACGCAAGGAACATTCATAGGAACACATAAACAAATAACAAGATTTATAAAAGAATTGGCAAGGAATTTAAGGGATGAAGAACTTCTTAAAACATATAGATTCCTAGAAAAACTACATACTAATTTTTATGACGAAGAAATAGAACCTGATGAATTTGAAATCTATAGGAAGGAAGTATATAAGTTTATTAAAAAATTGGAAGATATTGTTAAGAAGAGATAATATCTTGAGAAATCATCTTACTGCGTTTCAATTAAGAAAAAATCTCATGAATTTAGTAGTGAACAACTTATTAATCTTTAAATTTTATTTGTTCATAACTTTAGTGTTCTTTTTAGTTACTTCACAAGATTTTTTGTTTTGTTAAAAACAGAAATTATGCATTTTACTATAATAGAATAACTCTTAAACTCTTAATACTTCATAGCTCCAGTCAGATAATAAACCAAATAAAACATTTAAGGGTTGTAATCCTTTTAGTCTTTTTAAAGCAAGTCTGAAGTAAATCTTGAGCAAACATTTTTCAGCTCCATCGCTTTGCTATGGCTTTTATTAAGCTTGGGAAAAAAGTAAAGTACATAAAAGCATTCTATCTGTTTTGACTATTTTTTCTCTCGCAGCAGGATCTAATTTAGGGGATCGCAATTCTTGAGTCTCAGCAAAGTATGCTCTTGTTAAGCTAAGTTTTTACAAATTTCCTTTTTAGAAAAACTTCATGGAAAAGTTTTTTATTTTTTAATGTATATTATATTTAAAAAATTGTATATATTCAAGTTTTTTTAACATGCTGTTTTTAATAATATACTCTGTTTTAAAAAGCAAGATTTTGCAAGTAATAATTTTATAAAAAAATCTTATATCAGGTAATTTATATCTTGTACTGAGACTTAGAGTTTTGAAGAACAACAAGTTTATCGCTAAAAAGAGCGATCATCTATGATTGATTTAATTGAGGCACAAGTGAGGATAAATTCTGAATTTAAAGGGATTAAATCAACTAGATTGGCGAATTACAATATCATTGTGGACAAAAGTAATTACAAAAAACATCTGGTGAACATCTTTTTGATTCTAAAGAGAATTTTTGGAACAAGGCAAACTGGAATACTAAATTTCAGAGGTTTTGGGTGCTATTTGTATAAAAGAGTTAATATAACTTTAAAATTCTTGTTGAACAAAAATTACCGTGCTAAGTTTGAGTTTGGCTTAATTCTTAATCCTGAAAATAGGAGAGTAGAGTTTTATGAGGAAAACATAGAAGTTAAAAATTGCTTTAGGCTAAGGAGAGAGAAAAACAAAGTTTTAGCTGAACTTTGCAGGGAATATCTTTGTGAAGTTTGGCCAAAGTTTGAACAATTTAGAAAAAAATTCAAAGGTACACCATTTGAAGAATTGGAGTATGTATTGAAGTTTAATAAGGATGATTTAGAAAAACAGGAGATTTCTGGACTAAGTTTGCACAAAAGTTTAATTCAAGCAGATTTTATTTTTAAATCTTTAAGAATTAACAAAAATTATGCAATTGTTGTTTTAAATTTTAAATCTGGAAGAATAGCTCTAATTTTACCAAGAATAAATGAATATAATTTACTAGAGCTAGCTATATTTGAATTTTTAAATTTCATAAATGAAATGGAGATACCAAAAAGCATTACTTACAAAAATTTAACTAAGAAAAACTCAAAAATTCTAATTATTGGAGAAATTGATAGATATATTGATGATGAGGAAATTTTAAAAAATTTACTTAAAATGCTATCGAAAAATGCAAAGTTTGTATTAATTACAGCATCTAGAAGTATAAATGCTGGTAAAGAGTGGAATATAATTAAAATATCCTAAAACTCCAGATAAATTATCTTAGTTTATCAACTGAGATTGCGTAAAGTCTCTTTATATCTTTTGCAAATGCCATTTCTCCATCTCTTTTTAGAACTCCATTATCTAATTTGATTCTGTTTATTTTGTACTTTCTTCCATCAATTACAATGACCTCTCCAACTCTAAACTTTGTGTTACCCGATGTTGTGAATCTATAAGAAGTGGTCACAGGTCCTCTGTGAAGGCTAACTCTTACAATAACTTCTTCTATATTTTTTAACCACAACGTGGATATATCCTTAGCCTGTCCCTCCTCAACTCTTCTTCCATCTTTTAACTCTACTGAAGTTACTTTGCCAAGCTTTGGTCCATCTTTGGTATCTATAACGATTTCATCTCCAACGGAAATAACTGAAGTCTCCTTCACAGTTACGCTACCTTGGGTAGAAATTGAACCTGTACTAAGTATTGCTCTTATTTTTATCTCCTTTGGTTCAGTATATTGTATTACATTTCCGCAAACTTCGCATTGATATAGGTTTTTATCTTTTCTAATTAGCTTATATTTTCTTACTTTGTCGCAAATCTCACAATAAAGCTTAATCTCGTATATCTTCATTTTTCACCCTTATTATTTTTAATAAAACTATTTAAAACATTCAATGTGAATACTGCAGCTTTAATATTCAGAAAGAAATCCTCAACAGTATTAAGCAACGATGAAACGCTCCTTGTATCAACTTCGACTATTAAATTATCATTTTCACAATAATTTTTACACCATTCTGTATTATCTGGTGAAAGAGCATCAGATATTATCTTTGCATCATCGTTTGGTATAATTAACTTCCCAAAGCAGCGCAGCATAATTTATCAACCTCCTTCAGGAAATCGTCAACCTTTTCTGGAGGTATGTTTGCGCCTGCAGCAACTTTATGACCTCCTCCTCTACCTCCAACTTTTTCTGCAGATACTCTCATAACTTCCCCTAAGTTTACTTTTTCGGCAATTTTCATCGTAGCTCTTGATGAAACTTTGGCCAAGTTTTTCTTTATATTAACAACTACCAATGGTTTATCTGTATGAATGTATCTGGAAAGTATTGTAGCTATAGGACCTGTAGATGGGGCATCGTTCAACACTAAGTATTTAATGCATTTTCCACTCTTTATTTCATCCTTTCTTCTTTGAATCTCCTCTAGAAGTTCAACCTGAAATTTTTTCCATATGGATAATCCCTTTTCCAAGTAATTGCTATCTCTCATACAAATGGCAAAGCCTATACTATATGCTGAAGCTCTTCCGCATGCATTAACTATGTCTGCCAACATAACAGCATTTGGTAAAAGCTCCTTTTTTAATATAATTTTTTTACCTATAAACTCGTCAATTATACCCTCATAAATCCCCAATTTTAGAAGCCTTAGCACTATACCGTTTGCCAATCTACTAACTTCTTCATGGGATAGCTCATCAATTTCTTTATCACCGCTAACTTTTATTGACTCCAAAAATGAATTTAATTCATCATCTTTTCCATAGAAATCCAAATATGGCTCAGTAGACATCATCAGGACATCCTTCACTTTACCAGAGTACAAATTGATACCATTAACTCTTTCGATATAACCCATCGATACTCCTTCATTTATTATGTCCAGGTTTGCTCCAGTGAACTTCTGTTTATCCCCAATCATGCCAAGAACAGATAATCCAACTAAGTCCTTATTATTTCCCAGCTCATTTGCAACTATATAACTTACACCGCTCGCAGAAAGCTCATAGGAACCATCAATGCCAAAAAGATGTGGATTGACATGAACTAACTTCTTTTTTTGAGAAATAGTACCTACTGGCATGTGATGATCTAGTATTACAATATCAGCCTCTATATTGGATATAACATCGGGATATCCGCTACCCATGTCTTGTAGGACAACAAGTTCATCATTTGAATAATCAAAATCTTGATTTAACCCCTTTAGAAAACTAATTCTGAATTTTTTGCCAATTCTAAGTAAAGAAATAGCTAATATTGCTGCAGAAGATATGCCATCAACATCGTGATGAGTAATAATTCTAATGAATTCATGTTTCTTTATAAGTTCAGCAGCTCTTTTAGCTTCTTGTTTTAGCTCTCTTAATATTTTATTTCACCTCCGCACATTAAGGTTCTATACCGTTATCTGTTATTTTAAAGAAACATGAAGCACCCTCTTTAATTGACCTATGTTTTACCAAAATTGCTTTTCTTTCACAGTTTACTTTCTCTAAAGCTATGATTATTTTTGAAATGTGATCCAGACTAGGTCCACCCAACGGTTTATCTTCACCAGTTTTTATATCAGTAAACATTTGATTAGTTATTACTACAGCCAAGTCATATTTTCTTGCTAAACCCAAAAGCATTGTAAGTTGCAAAACAAGCTCTCTTTTCATTTTTATAGCTTTTTCATCTTCTAGTTCACTTCTATATAACGATGTAAAGGAGTCTACTATAATCAACTTTATATCGTTGTTTTTACAAATTTTCGGAAGCTCCTTAATTGCTTCACTTTGTTCTTTAAAGTCGAACACTTCTTTTATTAACAAATTTCTTAGTGCATTTTTCTCTTTAAAGATTTGGTTTACTCTTTCTGGAGATAGACCCTCAGTATCTATAAAAATGACTTTTCCAAAGTTTAAAGCCGTATTATATGCGAGCATTATACATATGCTCGTTTTGCCAGTTCCACTGGGTCCATAAATTTGAGTAATCGTTTTAGTCTCAAAACCTCCGCCAAGTATAGAATCTAAACATTTGCTGCCTGAAGGTAGTCTAGTTACTTCTCTCTCAATTTCCATAATTATCAGAATTAAAAATTTATAAGAGATCTTTTTTCTGTAAAATAATCTGTTCTCTCAAACAAATATTTTTCTCTCAAAAAACATCCTTTATTTCAAGTGGAGTTAGTCTTTTAATGTCCATCTAGTTCCCCTGGGGGTATCAATTAGTATTAAACCTCTCTCCCTAAATTTTTCTCTTATTTTGTCAGCTTTATCAAAATCTCTCTCCTTCCTTGCAATTTCTCTCTCTTTTATTAACTCAGCATCATCTTTATTTAAGGGAGGTATGGTTTTATATTTTTCAAATAATCCCAGAACATTGCATAGCTTCATGAAGGTAAATTTTATCCTCTCTAAATCTTTAATACATCCAACTCCTGAGTTAACAATTTTGTTTATTTCTTTTGAGAACTCATGGAGAACAGCCAAAGCTTCTGGAGTATTAAAGTCATTATCCATAGCCTTTTTAAATTCTAGCACATAATTCTTTGATAATTTTGCATTGGATTCTGATCTATCACCAAATGTTTTTAAAGCAGCAATCTCCATATCTATTAATTCTAATGAATTTTTCAGGGAAATATAGGATTTTTTTGCCAGCTCAAGTGCTTTTTCACTGTAGTTTAAAGGACTTCTATAATGAGCTGTGAGTAGGAAATATCTCAATACTTCTCCACTATATTTTCTCAGAACGTCTCTAATTCTGACTATGTTTCCTAAACTCTTGCTCATTTTCTCTCCGTTTATTGTTATGAAGTCGTTATGAATCCAGTATCTGACTGGCTCAATTCCAAAAAGAGCATAGGTTTGGGCTCTCTCATTTTCGTGATGCGGGAAAATTAAGTCTTTTCCTCCACCATGTATATCAAAAGGGACACCTAGATACTTTGTGGCCATGACTGTACACTCAATATGCCATCCTGGTCTACCTAACCCCCATGGCGATTCAAAGTAAGCTCTTGCTTTTATATCTTCATCTTTTGCTGATTTCCAAAGAGCAAAATCTCTTACATCTTTTTTTCTTGGATCAGGTTCAATTCTATGGTGTTTAAGCTCCTCAAGATCTATACCTGAAAGTTTTCCATACTCTTTGAAAGCAGAAATATGGAAGTAAACATCTTTGTTCTCATCTCCTACCTCATAAGCGTAACCCTTGTCTATTAATGTTTTTACAGCGTTTATTATATCTGGTATATGTTCGGTAACTCTTGGATAGTAATCAGCTCTTTTTACATTAAGAGCATCCATATCTTTAAAGTATTCTTCAATAAATCTGTTAGCAATTTCCTGCTGAGTTTTATTCTCACGTACGGCTCTTTTAACTATTTTATCATCTACGTCAGTGAAATTTTGAACATAAATGACTTTATGTCCTTTATATTCAAGATATCTTCTAACTACATCAAAGAAAACTACACTTCTTGCATGTCCTATATGGCAAAAATCATAAGCTGTAATTCCACAAACGTAAATTCTTACAGTTCTTTCAAGTTTTAATTCATCAAACCTCTTTGTAAGAGTGTTGTAAACAATCATTTTAATTCTCTTTTTATGCTTAAGCTATTTTCTTTTTACGGTTGCAATATCGCCAAGGGTTAAATCAAATCTCTCACCACTGGATTTGTGGGACGGTACGAGTTCATATGTTTTTTCTCTAAGTTTTATGCCAAATAATTTTTCAATTTTCTCGATCACTTTTGGTTCTGGTATTATTTCTGCATTTTCAATTTTTTTAATCAAAGATTCTTTTTCCATCAGTTTCTTTGCTAACTCCTCTTGACTCCATCCTCTTTTCTCTCTTTCTCTTTTTATTATCAAGTTGTAGTCTTCAACTAGCTCTTCATCTTCAGCAAAAGATTTCTCTCTTCTTTTTATCTTTATTTTCTTTGTTTTCCTTGTAATTCCTGTAATTTTTGGCTTAATTCTTAGCTCTGGTTCTGGAACACCTAAATTTTTACAATCAGAACAAACATGTATAACTGCACCCTCTATTACTATTTTATGAATATTTTTTGTCTTTTTTCCGCAAATTTCACAATTCATTAAAAGATTTTTGTAAAAACTTTATAATTAACTTTTCGAATTTTTAGTAACGAGGACTTTAATCTTCTAGAGGTAAATTTGCGATATGGAGGTGTAACGCGTGTTTAAGGATGAATTTATGAATTTTTTAAAAGTAAAGGTACTTGAAGTCTCAAAGGATACGGTTAAAGTTGAGGGAGAAGTAAAAAGGGAGTACGTCAATGTTCACGGTACAGCTCATGGATCATACATATTTAGCTTGATGGATTTTGCATTTTCAATACTTTCCAACCTTGACAAACGAAGAGTAGCAGTATCTATTAGTGTAGATTACTTAAAACCAGCTTATGAAGGTGATAAACTAATAGGAGAGGCTTCAGTTGTTGAAAGAACTAGAAGATTTCTATTTTGCGAAATTAAAGTAAAAAAGCACGACAAAACAATAGCTTATGGAAAAGCAATTAGTTATTCCCCAGATTTAAAATAGAGATAATTTATCTCTCTTTAGAATAAAAATTATAGTATTATTCAACTTGAAGATTTACATTCAGCCATCTTTTGTGAAGTTAGATCCAAATACATATCGTATTCATATGAATCATCAATTATTTTGAAACCAAGTTTTTTATAAACGTGAACAGCCCTGAGATTGTCTTTACAAGTTATAGCGTAAATTCCTTTGTATCCAACCATTTTGCAATACTCTATAATTAATGAAATCATTTGCTGTCCAATTTTTCTATTTTGATAGTCCTGATGGACAAATATGCTCATGTCTACCACTTGTCCTTTTTTATCTGGAACTATGGCTAAGTGTCCTATTATTTTACCATCTTGTTCGGCAACTATCGAAAATCCTTCTTTGGCCAAGTAGTCTATCCACCTTTCTAGTTCTTCCTTAGTGCTAGGAGGTAAACCTAGACACCTGCAGCTGGGGTCAAAGGTTAAATACATCTTTATAAGGTTATCCCTATCTTTATCGTGATTATATTCCCTAATCAGAATAAAATTTCCAAGTTTATCTTTTATGATAGTAGGCTTGAATTTTAGGTTTTTTAGTACTTCCATCAATAATATTTTGTATTTCATCTTATTTATAGCTTTTTTAGAATTATAAATAATTTTAATTATAAAAAATGACAAAATTGTTTTTATTTTTTCATGATTAATTTATTTAATTGTTGAAAGTGCAAGAATATTAACGACAATAAAACAATAAATAAGCCCTTAATTTAAATCAGGTAGTTGTATTTATAC
>Ga0190367_1000667_pt1 | contig 23286 bp, 19 predicted proteins | sample 4872181011_MG_FD_171838 | JGI IMG/M metagenome (GOLD analysis project Ga0190367, IMG submission 171838) | Hydrothermal vent microbial mat bacterial communities from Southern Trench, Guaymas Basin, Mexico - 4872-18-10-11_MG | ecosystem: Environmental > Aquatic > Marine > Hydrothermal vents >...
AACAAAAACAACATTGACTCTCAAAAACACAATCATTGAAGAAAACAAAACCATACCAGAGGAAAAACCATGAAAATGAAAGTTGAAAAGACTTAAGAACAATAAGATAGATGAGGCACATCCAAATACAGCTAGGGAGAAGAAGAAAACACTCCAAAAACACCTTCTTAATCCTTCGCGATCACTACGACCAAGATAGTACCCTAGGAAGCGTTGAACACCAACATTAACACCTAAACTAGCAAACCCAGCAACAAGGGATGCTAAACCCACAATTGCACTAGTAACACCCAATACTCCGGGGCCTGCAACAGCAGAAATAACAAACCAATAAACAAACCCAAAAACATTGACCACAATGTTGGAAAGGTAAAGCCAAACCCCACCCCTAAAAACCCTACCAACAACACTACCCGTACCCGCCAACCACACAACACCAACACAAAACAGTAAACAATCCCCCAAACTATTATCAACCAAACAGAAGGAACCACACAAATTAAAAACTTACCCATAAATCCCCATCTTCCCATTTACATATAAAATCTTAGACCCTAACATAATAATAGCTCTAACCAGTAAATCTAAACCTTAAACCCCCAAAGAAAAACCCCACTACAGGAATCCCCCATGAACAAGAGTCTTCATAAAAAACTCATAGAAGAACTAAAACAGCTACAAGATAAAACACTAGTTGTACCAACCCTTTTGTTCACAGTAATACTAACACCACTAAACCCACTAGGAATACTAACCCTAACAGTTACAACCATAACCCACATAAAGAGATACCACTGGCTACTAATACCCCTAACACTAACATACACGACATTAATAATACTGAATCTACACGTCCAAGCCACACTACTCATACTCATAACTGTACCAATACTCTACATAGCCGCAAAGAGGAGGCCCAGCAAACTCATTATAGGCTTGCTCATAGCAGGAGCATTCTCAACATACATGTTAACCCAGGGAATAATCAACATCATAGAGTATGTTGAAGCGGTTAGAACCTGGATTACAAAGGGAAGACCATGGTATACAGCAATATATCTCACACTAGTAATGGTAGTAGCCACACACATAGCAGTAAGAACACCGATAAGCCAAGACACAAAAATAGCAAAATACATAAAAGAAAACCCAGGAGCACCACCAACAATATACTTCACAGTACTATTGCTAGCAGCAGCCACAGTCCTAGCACTAGGAAGAGAAAAATTAGCTAACAAATTCGCCGAAATAGCATACTACAACCTAGCACTCGGAGTAACACTACAACTAATACCCGTAATTAGTGAAAGAAAGGGCAGTGAAACACCAGAATAGATGTATTCAAAATAGTGACACCCTAATCAACAATAATCCAGAATATAGAGGAATAATTGCATTAAACTGGACATCATTATATAGACAAGCTTATAGGTCGTTTGCTTAACCTTAACATAAAATTTACAGTTACGTGCGAATACAGTATAGCTCACTAAAAGATGTACTAAAGTCTACCATACTAGCTATCATGATATGGTAAATTAAGGTATGTTTATGGAGTAACTAAGTTTACACAAAAAGATCACGGCTCTATAGGTTTTTACTAGTTTTATTACTTCATACTTGTTTCTTAAGTCTCTTCTCTAATTCCTAGCTTCTTAATCTACTGACTAGTTGCTCTATTAAGTTTGGTAAACCTTTGATGTCTACGGTAATAGCTTTGAATATGCCTAGTCTTTGCTTAGGAGAGAGTTTTTCTCCCAAGCTTATCCTCGAGTACAGTAATGACCTCATTTAGTTCTGTCTATTTGCTTAGCTAGCGATTCTAGAGCGTCACGATTACCAGCCACAAACCTGCCAATTAGAGAAGCATTTACTATCCTTACCAGCATCCATGAACAAGTTTCTAAACCTAACAAGAAGAGTCCTGGAGCCATGAATACATGGAATTTCACCAAAATACCTGTACAGTATTGCTTTAACAGCTAACTGGATAGTTTCTTCAGCATTAAAACATGTTATCTAGCTTGCTTCAATAAATCATCCGTATCAATGTTAATAATACGGGCCCTAGATCTCCTGAGATCGCGTACTCGGTTATTGCTTCATTTTCTCTTCAAGAACATTATAGTCTTCTTCATTGCTACTAGTAGCTAGTATTTGGGAGAAATAAACATAGGTTTCAATAACAACTAGTTCAGAAACCACAGGCTCGATAACATTTTTCTCAAAATCAACAGCAATCCTGTGATTAACGTTTGTCTTTATGGCTAGTGCTAGTACATAACTAGTGTCAAGATAATCCAAGTATCTCTAGTCCCTCAACTTCATGATTTCACGAGAAACACCAGTTTTCTTATCAAGAATAATGCCTCCCTGTTTCTCAAATAACTCTATATACTTGTGAATACGCTTACGTTTCTCCACTTCTTTTTCCACAAGACTCATACCCACCTGAATCAAGATATTAATAGCCTCGTTTCTCGATGACGCAAGACCATACCCGATCATTTCATCAACAAGCCTAGAACGTCTCTCTTAACACGAATACTAACAACAACACTCATAGTATACACATACAGTACACTATAGTATCAGGAATGAGTTAAAAATATTATGGTTTAGAGATACAAAGAAGGTATTTAAACTAGGAGACTATCAAGAAATAAAGATGTACGCTGTTAGGAGGCTTACAGAGCTAGGCATATTGATTAGGGAGTTAGAGGAGGTTCTGGGGTAGAGCTGGAGTAGCTCAACTTTCATGTATGTAGAGGTTCGAATAGCTGTCTCTGGATAGCGATGCTTTTCTCATAGCCTCTCATCTCCGGTAGTGAGGGCTGGGCTTTGGAGAAGCATGTTGAGGATACCGTGGCTGGGGGGTATGTGGATCTTCCTAAGCAGCCTAACCGTATCGCTATCTGGCTTCGTGTTCTGGCTCGTGGTGACCGGGCTCGTTGGTGCTGAGAGTATTGGTATCGCCTCGGTGGTTGTGGGCTCAGCATCGATCGCTGCGACGCTTACCTCAGCGGGCATGAACATCGCTGTTATTAGGGAGTCCGCCGCTAAGGGGTTTAGGGTCTTCACAGCATCGCTACTACTAGCAGTGGTAGCCGGTGCTGTGGCTGCCTCCGTATCGATACCCCTCATAGGGGGCCTCGGCTACAGCCACCTAGCTACCTACACCACGCTGCTAGCACTCCTAAACACGGTATCCATAGCGCTTACATGCTCCTTAATAGGTTTGGAGAGGTTCAGAAGCTACTTCACAGCAGTTGTAGCAGGCTCCATAGCCAAGCTGGGTGTGGGGGTAGCGCTAGCCGTCATAGGGCTGGGGTTCACAGCACCTATACTAGGCTACTTAGCATACCCACTAACAGCATCTATAGCCGCCCTAGCCTTCCTAACACCATCGATAAGCATGATCGCGTATCCATCCAGAGAGTACCTGAGATCCCTAACGGTGTTAACCCTATCTAACTACCCCTACGCGATCTCGAACCAGCTTCTAACGATGCTCAGCGTATACATCTTCGCATACCTAGTGAGGGAAGCCGCTCCGACGGGGATCCTCTACATATCTATGATGGTGGCCCTGGCCGTATCGGCTATACCAAATTCGCTACTCCGTGCAGCGTTGCCCATAGGGACTAGGAGGAACACCGAGCCCTTCGCAGAGAGCCTGAGGATAGGGCTAGTGTTGGCAACACCCATCGTGGTAGCGGTTATAGCCGCGCCGAGGACGATCCTAACGATCATAAACCCAGAGCTTGTGGAAGGGGCAGACACCCTGAGGATCATGATGCTCTCCATAACACCGCTAGCAACACTAACAGCAACGATAACAAAGCTAAACAAAGAGACGAACACGAAGATGCTAACGACCATAGGGGTTGCTAGGCTCGCCATACTCGTGGCGATACTCCCATCACTAACAAAGATCTTCGGGATCACGGGCACGGCGACAGCCTATCTAGTAGCTAACGCCCTGTTGCTACCTGTAGCCTTGAGACATATACTCGGTGCGTATAGAAGCATAGCCATGCTATGGGGTGTACATATCATGGTAGTGTTACTAGGTTGCACATCACCAGTAAACGAACCAGCCACAGCCATAGCGCTTACCATGATGTCGATCATTGCGGTACACACAGCCAGAATAGCCACAGTAAACGAAATCCTCAACACACTTAAAACAGCAGTAAACTCAATGCTCAGAAAACCATAGAAGAGTCACCTAGTCACTATACATTTCGAGCTTGCAGGACTCTTAATTCATTGCCTTGCTGTTACGCATTTGACTACTCACTGTGGGAAACAGACAAACAATATGCACCTTCCCTCGAAGTAGCATTTTTCTACTATTTTGGAATTCAAATAGAGCGCTGTATGTCCTTCGAGGCAGTAATTCTCAGCATTTTGTAAACAGACCAATTTCATCCATATATATCCTTAGGTCTCAGATATTACCTTCCCGTGCTCGAAAGATTACACCTCAACCTGCAAGGTTCTCTACAGATTTCATTAAAATTATTTTAGGAATTTCATCACTGGAAACCAAAAGGTATGTCCAAGATTGGGAGGAGCGACTCCCAAAAGGAAAACATGTGAAAGGATAACGTTAACATAGCCATTATTTGCATAGTATTTGGAAGATTTTATTCTTTTAGTAACCCTAATTTAATGAGCTTCTCTCTATAATAAGGAATTGTTTTTCTTAAGCCTTCTTCAATATTTGTTTTTGCTTCAAATTTTAGATGTGTCTTAGCTGGGGACGTGTCAATGGCTATATCAACGGGGTATTCACCTTTCCTCATTGGTAGGTAAAGCTTTCGCGATTTTGAGCCAGTCATCTTTATTGTTATGTCTGCAAGTTCGTTGACAGATAGAGTTCTACCTGTTCCTATGGGGATAACCCGTCCAACTGCTTTGTCTGAATTTATTGCTTTAACAAAGGCATTAGCAACATCTTCAACGTAGATGTAGTCAGCACGTTGTGTACCATCACCGAAAATAGGCAAGGGTTTGTTTAAAAGTGCGTTTACAATAAATGTTGGCACTACTTTTTGATAAGAGTAAGGTGCACTAAATGGCCCTTCAGGCCATCTCTCTCTAGGTCCATAAACATTCGTGAGTTTGAGAACTACTGTCTTTACACTATAGTACATGTAGTACATCAAAGCAAAGCGCTCCATAGCTATCTTCGTTATCTTATATGGATTAAGCCAAGGTACATCAGGGGTGGAAGGAACAATAACACGTTCAATATTGTCGTGTTTTCGCGCAAGTTCCAATACTTTTAATGTGCCAATAACATTAACATTTACAACATTAATCGGGTTGTATTTTTCCAAGGTTTCCGATGTTCCTAGTATAGCTGCCAGGTGAATAATGACGTTAGCATTTTTTGCAACTTTCTCCAATTTTTCATCATCAAGAATAGAAGCTTTAATAAACTTGAACCTTTTATTTTCAAGTTGATGTCTAAGATCATCATAATTAAACCATAGGTCGTATCCCAAAACTTCATAATTTGTTTCTGCTAACAATTTATCAACTATGTGACTACCAATGAAGCCTGAAGAACCCGTTACAAGCACTTTCATTTATATCCACCTCTACAAACAAATTGAACTATAATTAGAATTTAAGCCTGATGGCTCATAACTTATCTTGATCTAGTGAAATGTCAGGTTTGAGTAGAATATTTTCTTCATAGCACTTGTCATTAACACATAAGCAGTATACGGCATTAACCTTCATATATCGCATTTTGAGCTCCTCGTACAAATCGGTTCAACATGTTAAGTTCGTAAATTAGTTTGTCTCGCAGCGATTCTCTGCCTGGATGAGTAACGCTATGAGTGCTTATCAGCGTATAAGGACTATTGGACAGCTACAGTATCAGATCTCACCATATTAGTGATGTAATGATGCATTCGGTGATTAGGATTTTAAGCTCCTCGGCACATTCTAGCGTGTCTCACTTAATATCATTTTAAAGATCTTTATGTATTCGTCCGTAGCCTTGCTGAGCCTATGATGTTCATACGCATACTTGAAGGCATTTTCTCCAAGCTTATCACGTAGACCAACGTCTTCAAACAACTTCCTTAAATAGTTGGTGAGAGAAGAAATATCCCCATATCTGAACACGAAACCGTTTTCCGATTGCCTAACTAACCTACCTATAAAATTAGCTGTATTTGAAATGATGACTGGCGTTTTTTGTGTCATCGCCTCGATAACTGCATTTGACTGCCCCTCAATACGTGAAGGTAGGACGAAGGCTCTTGAATAATGTAGCAAAGTTAGCAGTTTACTTCTTTCCTTTTTAATAACTCCCAAGTACTTTACGTAATTCATGATGTCTAGCTTGTTGGCTAGTTCCAAGTAATAATTGAGCGCCCCCTCATCAGGACCTAGCATCACGTAAGTGACTTCTATGCCTTGTTTACGTAGATCTGCTACAGCTCTAATGACTTGGTCTAAACTCTTATTATAATCAATTCTCGAAACAGTTATTATGTACTCATAGGGTCTTAACCCATACTCCTCTAAAACTTCTTCTCTAGGTTTAAACTCGAAGTATTCGTCGGGGACATAGTTACTTATAACGTGGATTCTGGCAGGATCAATACCGTGTATTATCAATACTTTCTTCTCTATTTCGTTGTATGGGATAATCATTGAAACACGTTTGTTTATTAGTCTTACTACTACATTTCTGGTAATGAGATTTTTCAGCTTAGCTATAATGTATTTTCTAAAGTCTAAGCTTATGTGATGCTTTATCAGAGGGAGAAGAAGGGATGCTACTAGACCTCCGTGTGTTGTGACCACTATAGGTTTAGGGGTTTTGTACAACCTTAATAGCGCACTTATTGTGAATAGCTCTGCATGACCACGTATGTTTATCACATCAACATCTTCGGAAATCTTTAGGTTTCTCACGTGTAAAGGTGCTACTGGTAGCATATCCCGCTCAATCACAATACTCAAACCATCGAAGTTCAAACGTGATAAAGGCAACAGAACTCTCTTGTCTCCAATAAACGTTACATTACCTGTGTGTATTTCTACCTCAACTCCACGTTTAATTAACTCATTAGCAAGAAGAATAACTTGATTAATTATTCCTCCTCTAGCTGGTAGAAACCGCGATACAATCATCGCCACTTTCAACTGCCCGCCCACCATCCAAGCTCTAGCCTGGTCTGAACTTCCGTTCCAACCTAATTATTAACATAACCATTATAATGTATACTGATACGATTAACCATGAAGACAAGGATATAACTCGGGCTAAGATCTCTATTCTTGACGTATTATAGAGTATCTCGAAATTCTGTATTCCCTTGTACTCTAGTAAGAATCCGTGTAGGGCATACAAAGTCCTTACAGGTAGTATTGTTTCTCCGTTAATTTTCATAATGAATTCGTTAGGCTTCCTAACAGGCCAGACGAAGACCAGTGCGCAAGGTGATTTCGAGCATATCATGCTTCCAGAAACTATTCTATTATGATCCAGTTCGTAGCACCACTCAACACTTCTCGTATAGGAATTTGCAGAGCTTACATTATCAAAGATCGGTTTAACTATATACGGATCCAAATGCAAAATTAAACCTTCCCTAGGCGGATTGAAGGGATCTCTGTATATCTGCCGAAGCTCTTGCAGATTTAAAGCGCGATTGTAAATGAGAACTGATAGCACATACCCTTTGGCATATGCTCTACGATCACCAAGACAACCAATTGTTATAGGTGCATCACTACCTTGAATAATGCCTTCAATATGAGTTAGCCCATAAGGTTTACCATTTATTATTACCGATAAATGAGAGCCGTTATACATTAGACCATACATTGCACACCTATTCTTGATGGGAGCAATATTAGAGTCGCTTATTACAAACTGCTTCTCTGTTTTTACAAAACCTTTAATGTGATTATCTATGCCGGCCCACCATAGCGCCCATTCCCTATCATAAGGGTAAACATCCTTAGCGATGAATGCTTGTGGTGGATGTCCCTCAACTTTAAGAAACACCAGAGCTGTGAAACTTTTATACTTCGTTAAGTCCGTTAGATCTTTAATTACGATACAGTCATCGACCCCATCAAAGAAGAAACCATCTGGACTCCACTTTACACCATAAAACGTTACTGAAGTGCCATTAAGGTTTACTTGCAAGCTAGGCATTGGTTCGTATTCTTGAGAAATAGAATATACGTCTTTTAGAAAATATGTATCTATCAAAGTCACAAAGTCTATATAGACTTGATTATCGTTACTTTGTATACTCAGCGTTAACGTATTATTAACCTCTTCCTTATCCACTTTTAGGGTATAAAGTGCGTAAAACCAACCAAAGCTATCTATGGTGCGAGCAATTTCCGTTAAAGCTATTTCCTTAACTCCTATACTAGCTGCAACATTTATTGATTGCGAATTTACGCTCTTATATCTAACAAGTAGTATATAATTACCTTCTGTCACGTAGAATTTTATCTTAGCTTCTGAAGCGTTACGAAGAAGGAGAGTTCCTAACGAGGGATCAGCCACGCTGTGGTTTACCGGAACTATATCTACGTACCCAATAATGTTATTGGCGTACGAAGATGTCTCATATACATAGATTATATTCTTGAGTTTGATTAAGTCTAGAGCCCATTCATAATATTCATTAAAATACGGCCTTGGGAGTAGCACAACTATGTTATCAATGAATACTTTGCCGTGTGGAATAAAGGTAATGCTATATCTTCCCTGTACTGTTTTGTCTAATTCTATAGCAACCCATCGAAGACCCAGCCATCTCGCTTGAACACTAACATTCCATAACAGCCTATTGTCTTGTTCGATTATAATATCTAGTCTTGGAGTCTTCTCGTCTACCGAAAACCTACCTAATCTAAGCATTAATATATGAACTCCATATGACTTAATATCGATAACTGTTTTCAGAGGCTTTGCGGTTACGGGTGCATATAATATGAATTCACCATAGGTAGTTTGACCATATATAGAGTCGTGCATACCACTAGGTGCAAGGAACCCATAATACTTTGGCTCGAAGAATGCCCATCCTACATCTATGATTTTATCTACTTCCGTAGGCGCATTCACTATAGGTACAGCCCAACGATCATGTATAGCCCGCAATGCCACTAAGTCAAGTAGATCTGAGTTGTGGAAAACAATAGTATTAATTTTTGACATAGCGGAATTTAATTGTTCAAATGACAGACTATTAGCAAAGATCGGGATCAGTATAGGTGTATCATTAGTTAGAAGGTGAAACAGTTCTTGTGTAACACTTTTTATCGATATTGGTATAGCAGATAGGGCATTCGGCCCGCCTATAACTAGTAGAGGGTAACCGGCATAGACACGCTCTACATTATGTTTAACTTCCTTTATTTCAATATCATCGTATTCAGAGTATAAAGGTAAAGGTAACGAGTTACTTAACCCTCTCCCAGCTATTACATATTTAATACCATATAATGATAATATGTTCTCATAAGACGGAGATTGTATATAGTGTTTGGTCCACATTAACATGTCTTGAGAGTCTGTAAAACCAGGATAATTATAGGTGAATACATGAGATCCAACGGAATATGTTACAGCAAGATTTCTATGCAATAAGTTAGACATGTTTAGACTCTCCCAAATGAACCTAATGATATCCTTTTTCCAAAGCTTCATGTACGAGGAATATATTGGTTCATAATTCGCTAAAATAGAGTACGGTGGTGTGTATGCCCAAAGACACGCTCCACATACGTAAGCAATTGTGACAACTATGATGATTGAGAAAAATATGTTCTTCCATACTTTATTATTAGCATTGCCTGAAAATCGTGTGCCATAAACGTGACACCTAGTTAGGGCATACCCGAGGAAGGCTGGAGTTAACGAGATAACTAGGTTCCAGAATACTAAGAGTCTATGTGGTTTCTTAAGATGATATGCGTAAGGGATGCTATCTCTAATGATTTCATAGAGAATTTGATTGGTAGATATACTCACCATCACAAGACCTATTAAAATAATTACATAGAATACAAAAATCTTAACCTTATCTTCACAATTTTTAGATCTGATTTTGGTACTTAAGATTAAGGACAGACCTAGCAAAAATATCAACATTAGGGTATGGGTTAGTGACGGATATTCAATAAATTCTCTAAACGGATAAATATGTGTAAAGTGGTATTTATGCTCCATATCTACTCCTTGCAAAGCATCTAAATAACTTGGAATGTATTTCTTTACAAAGCTCTCGCTATATAGACTTACACCATGAGTTACTTTGAATGAATAACCAACAGTGTAAGCGTAGTATGCCGTAATTATGATCTCTAGAGACATTATTAAAGAAATTATGAGGCCCAGGGCTATGTAGGCTAGGTAGCTCAACGCCCTATGCCTATTTTTCTCGATAATTAGTGCATGTATGAATAAAACCGTACTTAGCAAAAGCGATGGTAAGAGAACTATGATAACTTTATCCACTGGATAATATGATAGTGAGAATACAATGCCACCTATAGTAACATAATATATTCTTTTCCACGAAGGTATTTTTTGTGATGCAATTCGGTAGTATTTGTATGTAATCCATAGGGTAAGAGGTGCTAGTGAATAAATCCACGTGCGTGCAGAGTAGATCGTTGTTTCGCTTAAATAATACGGAGTTAATGCATATACTAGTGCAGACACTATGTTCAGGATATTGCTTCTTCCAAATAACTCTCTTGTAAGTAATAGCATCGTAAATGCCGCAACAATTGTTTGCACTAAGAAATTGACCTTAGTTAATAGAACAAATAAAGAGAGGGTATCACTAATGAACTGTTTCAGTACTACTGCGAGTAGCGCTGGAATCCAATCAAGTTTCTGCGGACTAAATGACCACCAGAAAGACAATGGATTCTTGATTCTGACCATGTAATCGCCGTGAGCTATGTATGACGCGTATTCATTCACAAAATCAACATGGTAAAACGGCGTACTTCCCAAGAGTATCGATGGAAGCGTTACTAAAAGAATTACAATAGCTACTATTGAATAGTGTGATCGTATAGTCCTGAGTAGAAAACGGTATAGGCTTGTAGGTATGTGTCTCCGGGGATACCTTAAATTCATGCTCTCACCATTAACCTAGCACCCTACTTCCTTGGAATTTTATATGCTACTGCTAAAAGGTCGTTGAAACAACCTTTGGGGGCTTTATACCATTGATTATATATGCTAGACGTATTAATTGCCATGTAAGAGATACAATAAAAGTTCCAATAGCTTTCAGAATTCTTTTTCCAGATTATTCGATCCGATATACCGAAGGGTTTTACATTCCTAACAATTACTTCTTTGAATCCAGCTAATCTTAATAGCTGAGCGATACTGGTTTCAGTAAATGCGCCAATCCTATGAGTTAAGTCGTTATAAATATTATGCGCTGCGAGGGGGTTTGAGGCATTAGGTGTAAGAAGAATTAACGTACCATCTTTAGATAGTCGCAAATAGCAGAGTTTACATAGTTTCAATGCATTTTCTAGGTCAAAGTGTTCGAGAAAGTTGAATGCTAATATAGCATCGTAGGTTTCTTGGGTTCTTTCAAGGAATTCTAGTACATTAGCACATATGCAGTTTATGCCCATCGATTTCGCTATTTCTACTTGATTGTCATCTATATCTACTCCTAGGACGTTGCTATATCCCATTCTATTTAGTGCCCATACTTCATGTCCTAGTCCTGACCCAAGAACCGGTATCTTTGCTCTTCTATCGTTAGGTAGGTAATCTGCTATATGGTCTTGCATCCAGTAGTATTTTGATAAATACTCATCTTTTAGCTTCTCCAATCTATGCATGTATTTCGCGCGTGTTTCAAAGTACTTGTTAAGTAACTCAATTGACATGTTTCTTCACCTGAATTTGCTAGCCACTCTACTGTACACATCTACAATCCTATCAATATGTACATCCCAATTGAATAATTTAGCTCTCTCAAGTCCTCTCTTAACAAGTTCTTCACGTGTTTGCGGATCAGAGAGAATCTTTAGGATTGCACCAGCGAAACAATTATAGTCATATGGATCACAGAGTATGACAGCATTACCCACTATTTCAGGTATCGCATAGGCGTTGGATGCCACCACAGGGCATCCGCAAGCCATTGCTTCTACAATAGGAAATCCGAAGTTCTCATGTAGAGAAGGAAATAGGAGCACCACAGCCCCATTATATAAGGCTACGAGGTCTTCTTTTGGAATCCATCCAAGCATTTTTACATGACCTTGTAAGCTAAGTTCATTAGTGAGTTTTTGAACAAATGGGTTATTCCAACCAGAACCAACAATTACGAGTATTATGTCTCTTGCTTGCTTTCTAACCATATAGAATGATCTGAGGAGAACATTGGGGTTTTTTCTTCTGCTAAAGGCGCTAACATGCAGTATGTATCTTGATTTAATACCATATTTAGCCTTGACACCCTCAATAAGGTTATTGCTTAATGGTCTAAATACTGTATGATCTATGGGCAGATGTATTACTTCTATTTTGGAACTTGATACTTTAAGTTTGTTCAGTAATACACCACGTACATGACCGCTAATAGCTATGAAATATGTAATGTATTTCGCTACCTGTTTTTCAAAGGTTTTCTTCATGATACGTAGTATAGGTGTTGTGTAATCATCTAGACTTGGATCATCCCAATGTATAGTTCCGTGAACCGTGGCTATTGAAGGGATATTGAGTTTTGATGCCGAGGGCCACCAAGACCATGGTATTGCATTAAAATGTATAACATCTAGATCCAGTTTGTTTACTTCGCGTTCTCTTAGATAGGGTAGTTTAGAAACTATCACTTCTTCTGTTAACCTATATATTGGTAAGTCGGATTTTTTATGGTGAATAAGTACTATCTCAAGATTTGTTTTCTCGACTAACTTCTCTATCAAGTCTATTTGATACAAGGAAGGTGCATTTTTGGGATACTTATCTATATAGTGTGTAAAAATTCCAATCCTCATCGCTATACCTCACCACCTCTGGTTTGAGTGGTAAAGAAATGTATAAGATGCCTTAACGCTCTACGAATAGCTTCATGTCGTGAAATGCCGTTCTCCACTATAAGGTAGGGAACCTGTATTAGAGAAGGAACTCGAGTTCTTGATGGGTGCCCATAAACACGTAAAGGCAGTGCTAACTTACTTAAAGGTTCTCCAAATGCTTCGCCATGATCGGATGTTATCGCTATTTTTCCAGGCAGAATTTCTGTAAGCTTCTTCACATAGTAAAGGACTGAGAGTAGGTTGACGATGTAAGCTTTTATGATTTCCGAGGGAGTTCGATGCACGTATTCGCATATTTTATCTGGTATTCCTGCACATAGATATCCCTTCCTTAGCAAGTTCTTCACTATTTTGGCAAGCGTCAATAGGTTATTACTAGAGGTAACATAGTGTAGTGCTCTATTCATGAATTCTCTACCTAGGGCGTTGATATGGTTAAACCTTTTGTCGACGTAGGGATAATGAGGTTGTAAGAACCATATGATCATTCTCTTACCTGGGTTCTTCACATAGGTTCTTAGAGCAACATAGTACGTGTCTTCGGGTCTTACGCTTCCTATCTTGCTATCCCAGTGATTTCTCCATACCGGGATATACTTATGGAATAACTTCTCGAGCCTTGCTCCTAGTACATGGTCTATCATCGGATTGGAGTTCACAAAGATAATGTCCTTTAACTCCTTCTCTATGTTGTTATCAAGGTTCTTTTTCACGAACTCCATAGTTGAGGAAGCAGAAGATATTATGCATTTGAACTCGGTGGCTGAAGGAAAGAACTTTCTATAGACATTCTTGAATATGTCGCATCGACATGCATCTAGTACTATAAGGTGATCCCAATCGAGACTTAACACGTTGACTCCTCTATTAGGGCCAAATAAGACAGTCATTATGGCATTCATTACTCTGTCGTAGATTCTAATGGCTTATCACCTCCTTCATCAGTTTAAAGCCGTCGATAACACCCTTAATCATTGATCTGATTACTTCGCGTCTATTGTTAGCAACATCTTTAAGAACTATAACCACGTAGTATACTGTTATTGCAAGAGACCCCAGTAATGCTACGAATCTCTGTATCGCATTCTTGCTCCATACGGCATGGAACAGTATGCGGTTTCTAACAGCGTAGTAAGCTCTAAGAGGACTCTTCAAGTGAAGCACCGATGCTTTACTTTGATCCGGCAATGATATGTCATGCCATACTTTTGCTGTTGGTACAACCATTACCTTATACCCAGCTTTTCTCGCTCGCTGGCAGAAGTCTCCTTCATCGTAGTGTATTGGAAATATCTTTGAATTAAATAGACCAATTTTTTCAAATACTTCTCTTCGAACCATAAACGCGTTTGGGAAGTCTTCAGATTCGTAAGGCTCTTTGAATTGATTGCTGTCTATGGTGTTAAAGCCTACTAGTCTTGTTATTGTTGTCCAGTAGCTCCGCTTTACACCAGCACACCATATTCTCTTTGGATCACTTAGAAAGTACATTACTGGACCTGCAACCCCTACATCTGGGTGTTTCTCCATGAACTTCACAAGCTCTTTTATAGTGTTTCTGTCAATAATATTATCATCGTCTATTACGAAGACGTATTTACCCTTGGAAGCTTGTATACCTATATTCCTGGATTCAGCTAAGAGTTTCTCTTCCTCATTACGTATAACCTTAACCTGGGTAAACAGCTTCTTAATGTAATCACTCGTGTCGTCTGTAGATGCATCATCCACTACAATTATTTCAAGCTTATTCTTAGGATAGTCGCATTCAAGAATAGATCTTATGAGACAAGCTAATTTCTCCTTCCTGTTATGTGTAGGAATTACTACTGAAACTAATGGATACTCTAAATCCCCATCTTTAACATCATCTATACGCAAAGAGTATCACCAGGTCATTGTTCTTTAGCTTACCTATTGATGCGATCAGGTAGATGATCGATTTTAGGATTCTAAGTTTTAGTAAATCCACTACTTCTATCCGAGGTTTAGCATGTTTAGCAAGAAGCGGCGGATGGAAATAACTTATCTGGAAGTTTGCTAACTTAAGCCTCTCAATAACGTCGCTCAGGGCTCCATATCTTAAATGAATCTCCATTACTATAAACCTGATACGTCTTAAAAGATCTATATCTAATGATCGAAAGATATCGAATTCTGCGCCTTCTACATCCATTTTGAGCAACACATCGTTATCTAGATCTACATGTTTCTCAACAATCTCGTTTAGTGTTTGAGCAGGAACTTCATAACACTTTGAAGATCTCTCCATCATTATCGATGCTCCACCGCTGTGCATAGACTCACACAACTGGACAACATGACGAATCTTTGTGCCTACAATAGCTGCGTTTATTGGATGTATACTTTGAGCGTTATTTATGGTCTTGTTAATCTCTAGAAGTCTGTAGTTTATAGGATGTGGTTCTATCGAAATAACTTTCCGGGCATATAACGAAGCTAGCAGAGAATACAATCCAACATGCGCACCAACATCTATAACCACCTTATCCTTAAGATTCTCAAGTTCGAAACCAGATATATACTCATACTCTCTATTGAGAAGAACGTCTTTTATAGCACCCCACATCTCATCATCAGGTACGTATGCTTCTAGGATTCTGCCTCCTACCTTAAACCTCACCTTGATTACATTACCTTTAACCTTCAAGAGCTTGTTGACAATATCATAGATATTGGTACCCATATATTACACCCTTAATTATCTCCATGAAATGCTCTGTTACCTTATTCCAACAGAATTGTTGTGCATAATAGTATGCGCTTTCCGATAGTTTAAGCCTTAGATTACTATTTGTTAACAACAATACTATTGTCTCTGCCAGTTGCCCTATGTTTCCTTGTTTTACTAGTATTCCCGTCTCCATATGTTTTACCGAATCTCTTAGTCCAGGCACATCATAAGCTATTGCTGGAGTCTTACATGCTGCTACCTCTGTTATTGTTATTCCCCATCCCTCTATCATGCTTGTTGATACTACTATCCATGCCCTCTGCATCCACCTAATCTTCTCCTCTTCGGAGACCTTCCCAAGAAAATACGCATCTCTCAGCTCTAACCTTCTAGCTAGTTCTCTCATCTTCTGTTCTTGATCACCTGTCCCGATTATCACTAGCTGAGCATCTGTAATCTCTTGCTTAACCATCTTATACGCTATTAGTAAATGATCTAGGTTCTTATACTTCTTTATTCTTCCTACCCATAGTATTGTTGGCTTTGGATCCTTTGGCCCTGGCTTGTACTTCTCCAGGTCAACACCGTTTGGTATAACAGCTATTCTATCGGGGACTATGCTAAATCTCTCTACGAGTTCTTCTTTTGTTGATTGTGAGACCGCTATGAAGTGTTTATATACCTTAGCTATGGTTTTTTCAGCACGATTAACTATCCATGCAAGTGGTTTGGGTAGCTCTATGTAGACAACGTCTTGGTGTACATGGTGTATCTGTGCTACTACTGGTGTTTTTGTTACTAGTGGTGAATACCATGGTACTGCATGGGCTATGTCATCTATGATAACATCATATTCATGGCCGTGTTTTCTGACGTAGTAAGGTGCTAGGAGGTGTATCGAGGTTTTGCTACCTATACGCTTGATCTTGATGCCGTCTAGAACCTCCTCGCTTGGTAGACCATCTACCTTCTCGCATAGTACCGTAACTTCATGTCCCATCCTAACGAGTCTCCGTGCTATTTCGTAGAGCCTAACCTCTGCACCACCTGCCTGTGGGTGTTCCGGATCTCGGTGGTTTATCCACAGTATCTTCACGGCTCTACCTCCTCCTGAACGCTATAGCTATGTAGAGCTTCCTGAGTATGTCTAGGAGATGCTTCTTGGGGCCGGAAGCTCTTATCACTGTTATGAACTCCTGTCCTATAGTGTGTATGTTAGATAGCTCTACGACTCTGCCTATAGCTAGTTTCTGTAGCGCTACGTACTTTCTCGCTAGGGTTAGGAGCCTTAGCATGACTAGGTCTGCAAGCATTGTTAGTAGTGCTCTTAGCGGGGGTATTGTTGAGCCTGCACGCTGCTCCCTCCAAACAACGTTTACAGCCTTATACCTCAGCCCATGCTTCTTAGCCCACACGATAATCTCGGTGTCGTAGGCTAGTCCATCCGTCCTTGTTCTCCTTACGAGGATTATCTCTGCTGCTCTCCTGCTAAGTACTTTGAATCCTGCTTGGTGGTCTCGGAGCCCTGTTCTGAAGAAGAGGTTTACTAGGGTGTTGTATGCTGTTGAGAGTACCCTTCTTAGTAGGGTGTGGGTTCTGTATACTCTATTAGCTATTACTAGGTCTATCCCTAGCTTCCTAGCTAGGAGTACTGCACGGTGAATAGTTACTGGGTTTACGGGTATGTCGGCATCTAGAAGCACTATGTAGTCTCCACGGGTATAAGGGATCGTGTTCTTTATTGAGCCACCCTTCCCTATCCTACGTGTGAGAAATAGGCACTTAGCAATACCCTGTTTAGCTAGCTTCATCATAGCCTTGACGGTGGGTACGTGGAATACGTCGGAGACGAGTAGGATCTCAAAGGAGAAGCCATTTGCAGCCGTTAGCACGCTGAATTCCCTATGAAACGAGAGTATACGGTCATAGAGCTCACCACCCTCCTTAGCAACAGGAACCACTACACTAATCATCATTCAAAACCCCCAAGCATAGTCCGCAATCAATACGGTCACCAGTACCTCTTACCCTAGCCCTCATCACCTGGATAACCAGTGGATGCCCTAGGTGAGGCCTTCTTAACCATTTCTTCATGCTTTTTCCTGTAGGGTGAAGCCTACCATAACTGGCGGCCCAAGCAAACGCATCACCCTCAACAACATCATCGGGGCTCTCCAAGCTCCGTAGCCCCACTGCTAAATATATCTACTGTAAACAAAATTAAGGTTCTGTTAGTAGTAGAGTTAAATGAGGGTACATTAGCAACCACTTCTTCATGCCATAGGAGAAGCCTAAATGACCTAAGAATATAATCAAAAGCTGCTCTGATCCCTATCAATGGGCACCTATTCTCACGGCGCATAAACGTCTTAACCTGAACAGGTCTTGACCTCCCATTAGCTAAGTCATGCACAATCAGGTCAGCTCTGGGTATGCCCCTAGGGGTAACAGCAGCTATGTAACCCATACTACACAGGAACGCAGTAATGATATACTCACCCACCATAGACATGAGGATCTTCGAAACCTGTCTAGAAGATGCAGGGAGGTCAGCAGACAAGCTAATACCAACAACGGTATATCTATAGTCTCTTCAAACAAATAACACTCTGCTTACTCCCACACACGCCCTATAGAACCTAAGAGTGCCATCACGAGTATGTTGAAGTGTTTTGATGTGAATCTTCTGAATCGTGTTGCTATGACTTTTGATCGTGGGTGCCACTTGTCTGTGATTACTATGTCCGAGTTTGTCTTTTCCATTGCTTTTAGGAGGACGCCCACCTGTTCTGGTGGTATGTCTAAGTCTGCATCTAATAGTACTACTATGTTTCCTCGGCTCCTTACAGCTCCGTAAAGGAAAGCGTAACCTTTACCCTTATTCTTTTTGTAATGGTAAACTTTCACCTTGTTGCCGTAGTTTTTGCTAGCTTTTAATGCTTCACCGTAGGTGTTGTCTTCACTACCATCACTAACTACTATGATTTCATAGTTTAATCCTAGTTTATCCATGTAGTTTACTACTCTCTTAATGCTCTCCGCTATGTAATGTTCGCCCCTGTAAACAGGCATTACTATGGAAACAGTTTTATCAAAGTTCAATGTTAAGACAGTACGTTATTAATATTAAGGAATATGAGACTGTAGGTTTAGGTTTTGGTATATGGGTGATTCGTTTAGGTAGCTTATTCCAAGGTATAGGAGTGCTATGAGGTTGTGTAGTATTTTTGTTCCAAGTGTTTTTATTCTGTTTATGGCTATTATTAGGCCGTAGTATAAGGCTTTACCCTTTAGAGTGTGTTTTTCTATTTCTGTGATTATTTGGGTGAGGATTTGTTTGAGCGTGGGGTTTCGTACTTGTGTGGTTATGGTTTTACGTGCTACGTAGAGGAGTGCGCGTTTTAGTGGGTTGAGTTTTTTCCAGATTCTTAGGCGGAGGGCTTTGCGAAAGGTTTTCTCTAGGGTTTCATGGGTGATTTCTTTTGGTGCTATGAGTTCGCGGTAGTGGTGTTCTATGGTTTCCTTGTTTTTCCTCAAGGGGGTTATGCCCTCCGCCTAGTGTGTTAGTTTGAAGATACTGTGTATAAAAAGTTTATCTGAAGGGTTTTATGATGGTTAGGTTTTTATTTTGTTCTATTTGTACTCCTTATTTGTGTTCTTGGTTTTGTATTTTACTTATTTTAGGGTTTGAGTAGGTATTGTGAGTATATGGTTTGTCCGGGTATGCTGTTTACTAGGTTTCTTAGTGTTAGGGCTGTTAGGTGTAGTGTTAGGACTAGTTTGGGTGTTGGGTTTGAGTTTTTCATGCTTACTAGTATGAATATTGTTAGTGGTATGTTGAGTAGTATCCTATAAAATAGTACTACATTTGTTATTGGGGTTAGTGTTAGTGGTATTATTGTGAGCCATGAGATTAGGGTTGGGGGTGTTTGTAGGTATCCTTGGGTGTAGCTTATGTAGTATAGGGGGTAGTTGAGTGAGCCCCAAGTGTAAATGTTGAATATGAAGTTTAATGTTCCAATGGGGTCTTTTAGGAGTATTTTCTGGGTTAGTAGCGTTTTTACTAGGGTTCCCTGTAGTGCCCCTGTTGCTCCTAGGGTTTTTAGTGCCACCTCTTTTATCATGTTAGCCGCTATGTTTACTAATATTAATGTGAGTATAGGTTTTGTTAGGTTCTCTCTTAGTAGCCTCTTAGTTCTCGTCTTACTGAGCATCATATTAACTACTATTATTGTTGTTAGTGTTCCTGTGTATTGTGTCCATGTCCATGGATGTATGAACACCGTTAGTGTTGACAGTATTGTTGCTGTTGTGAGTCTCTTTCTTGTGGGTTTTGCTAGTAGTCCTAGTGTGAGTATCCATAGTGTTAGTGCTAGGAGGTTGGCTTGGAATCCGCCGTAGAGGAAGCTTATGAATATTGGTGTGAGCGGTGTTATTAGTGGGGCATATTTTGCTGTTTCCTTACCATAATATTCTCGTGTCATATAGTACATGCTTAGTGTATATAGTGGAAATAATAATAAGTTATGGTGTACTGCTATAGTTTTCGGGTCTAGTCTTGTTAGAAACCATAGTGCGTAGAGTAGGAGTAGGTGGATGGGCCTACTTCCATAGGCTATGGTGAGGGCTGTTTTGGGGTCTTCTTTGATCATTATTTTTAGCCAGTTGTAGTAGTATATCCAGTCTACGTTTACTGGGTATTGTTTTGGGTTTAGGTGTGGCAAGTAAGGTATAAGAGGCATCACTATCGATAGTGTAATGCCCAAGGACAAGTAGATGAAAATGTTTATATTTCTACTTGTTTTTTGCGGTTTGCTCTCTTCCTTATTAGTGTTTTCTATTTGTAATTGTTTATTTTGTTTTCTCGCTTGCTGTCTTAGTATTTGAAAAAGTTTCAGAGTTGGTGCTAGGAATATTGCTGTTGGGCATGTCCACCATAGTAGTCCCCATATTGTTGCCTCTAGTTGTACTGCTTGGATTAGTTGTGTTAGGTTTTGTCCTGTGATTACCTTGTAGGTGTAGAATAGTATTACTGGGACTTCTATGCCTGCTATTGTGTATAATATTCCTTGTTTTAGCTGGGTTAATCTATTCGTCTTCGTTGCGTGGTATATTATGGATGCTATTGCTGTTGTTTGGAGTATTAGGGTGGCTTGGGGGTTGTTGAGTAGTGTTGTTAGAATTGATAGTGCTGTGAGGGTTAGGGGTGGTGTTAGTGCTCTCTTTTTCTTTGTGCCTACTGTTAGTACTGTGGTTATTGTTAGTAGTGTTGCTGTTATTAGTAGGTCTTGGGTGGTGTTTCCTGTTAGTGGTGTGACGGTTTTCTTGTAGGTTACTCTGCCTATGGTTGTCCAGTAGTGCATGTGTGCTAGTGCTGCTATGTTTACTAGTATTATGGTTGTGGCTAGAGCTAGTAGGGTGTACCCTATTGTCTCTCTTTCCTTAATTAGTGCTCGTGTTATGCTCGTTTCCATTGTATCTCACGGGAGGGTCTAGTGTTTGTGATGTGCATGTTTCTTCTGTGTTAGTTATCTCTGTGTTTTGGGTGTTTCCTGTTTTTAATGTTATGTTGTATTGTATTCTCTGTTTTTGTTATTGTATTATGTTGTTTTATGAAAACATTTATAAGTATAACTTTTAATCATACTATCCAGTAGAAGGATTAGATTATGGGTGGTTTTGGGTTATGGCTGTGGATTATAGGAGTATAGCTACAGTGTTGATGCTTATACTTATTCCTGCTACCGCTATAGCTGCCGTATCCATGGCTACCTACTCTGAGCCAAACAATAATGAGGTTGGTGAGCCCATACCACACTCTATAACTATTAATGTTAACACGTTGGATGAGAGTTTTGCTACGAAGGACACGTTTAGTCCTGGTGCTTGGGTTGTGATTAATGTTACATTGTATTTGCCTACTGAGGTTCAGCAGGGCCAGTATTACTATTATTATCAGACTGTTGCCACTCATACTCAGAGGTTTCTTGCTTATGTTAGGGTTAGTCTTGGTGATACCGTGGTGTTTCAGAGTGGTTTGAAGGGTGTTATTGATCCTGATGAGACTAAGAAATTCCAGGTACTATACAAACTACCATACGATGCTTCTGCTGGCACTTACACGGTTAGGGTTGTTGTGTATAATGATTGGCCTGCTATTGCTGGTGCTAACCTAGTGGTTATTGGTGATCCTGTTGAGGTAACGTTTACTGTTACTAGTGGCGGGTAACATTTAAATTAATGGTTGACTTGTGATGAGGAGTGGTATGATGGTTTGTGGTGGTGTTGGTATGGGTGTCAGGTTTAAGGTTGTAGCGTTAACCTTACTTATGGTTGTATTGTTTTCGGCTTTTGCCATGTTTGTTGTGGCGGAGCCTGGTATTACGATTAATGTAGAGACTGATCAGGCTGGCTATTATCCTGGTGATAGGGTTACTGTTAGTGGTCAGGTTCTTAAGGATGGAGAGCCTGTAGTGGGTGAGTATGTGACTTACTGGGTTGTTGATGCTGACGGTAACACTATGGTTATTAATACGGTGAGTACTGATAGTCAGGGGAGGTTCTCTGATAGCTTCCGTATCGACCCTAATGCGCCTTATGGTGTTTACAAGGTTAAGGTTGCTTATGGTGGTGTATTGAATTCTACAACGTTTAATGTTATTAAGGCTGTTACGGTGCAGGTTACTGCTAATGCTACTGGTCATCTACAGCAGGCTGTGGAAATTGAGTCTCCTAAGGGTGAGGCTAAAGTCGTAGTCAAGAAGGATACTAGAGTGGTTAATGCTACTACTGGTCAGCCCTTAACGGGTACTGTTGAGATGAAGCTTGAGGTGTTTGTGCCGAGCCCTGCTCCTCCACCTACAGGGTTTACTTCTGCTGCTGTTGCTACTGTCAGGGTTGAGCCTTCTGGTGTAATCTTTGATCCACCGATTAATGTGACTGTCAGGTACAATGAGACTAGGCTTCGGGAGCTTGGTATACCCGAGGATAAGGTTACAGTAGTATACTATGATACCACTATTGGTAAGTGGGTGTCCCTGCCAACCATTGTTGATACAGTGAATAATATTGCTATTGGTATTGTCCGTCATACTACAATATTCTCTGCACAAGCCCCGGTTCCCGTAACGACAACGGTTACCACAACAACCACGACAACGACTACAACAACCACTACTGCTACGACTACGGCTACTGAGACTCAAACAACCACTGTGACTACGACTACTACAACGGGCACGGTTACTGAGACAACTACTGCCACTACGACTATAACGACAACTACTGTTATAACTGAGACTACGGTTACAACTACCGTATCCACAGTCACCGAGACTCAGACCAAGACTACAGTAATCACTACAACTATTCCCGTCACTAAGGTGACAACTACTACCGAAACCAGGATAAGAACTACCCCCACAACTATAACTATAGCTACTCCGGTACCGATGACTACAACATCCTATGTTACCTTAACCGATACTGTGATTAAGCCT
>Ga0190367_1000668_pt1 | contig 23265 bp, 32 predicted proteins | sample 4872181011_MG_FD_171838 | JGI IMG/M metagenome (GOLD analysis project Ga0190367, IMG submission 171838) | Hydrothermal vent microbial mat bacterial communities from Southern Trench, Guaymas Basin, Mexico - 4872-18-10-11_MG | ecosystem: Environmental > Aquatic > Marine > Hydrothermal vents >...
GAGGGGTAAGCTTAAGAGGCTTATTGAGAAACTTAAGAAGCCTCCTAGTAATTATGCTTTGGTTGGTGTGTATTTCTTCCGTCCACCACACATCTTTCGTGCTATTGAGTATTTAAAGCCTAGTTGGCGTGGTGAGCTTGAAATTACTGATGCTATTCAGAAGCTTATTGATTGGGGTTTAAGGGTTGATTATGCTTTTGTTAGGGGTTGGTGGAAGGATACGGGCACCCCTGAAGACATATTAGAGGCTAATAGGCTATTATTAGACTATAAGTATCATGGGACCGTTGTTAAGGGTAGGGTTGAAGATAGCGCTAGGGTTGAGGGTGGGGTATACATAGATGAAGGTGCTATAATTAAGAGTGGTAGTGTCGTTAGAGGTCCAGCATATATTGGTAAGAATAGTGTTATTGGACCTAATACATATATTGGACCCTATACTAGTATTGGTAATAACTGTAGGCTTATTAATATTGAAATAGAGAATAGCGTTGTAATGGATAACGTTATTATAGAGAATGTAGGTGAAAGGATAACCGATAGCTTGATGGGATCTAGTGTCTGCATATTGAGGAGAGATAGAAGACCTAGAGGATTAAGATTCGTTCTAGGCGGGAACACAGTAATAGGATGATAATCTAAGGATACTATGTTAATAATAGAATTGTTTATCAATGTTGAGTTCAGAGAGTATTAAGGGGATTATTTGGCTAGGATTATTCGTGTTAGGTACGAAAATGGTGTATTAAAGCCTTTGGAAGAGCTTAAATTGCGGGAAGGAGAGGAAGTTAACATCATCATTATTAAACGTGATCTTTCAAAATACAAAGGTGTTTTGGGTAAAGCGATGTATAGGGAGTTGAAGGGACTTGAAGAAGAAGCACAATCTCAGCCCTGATTACTTCATGGTCTTTGCTGACACTAATATATTTTGATATTGTTTGAGACAGAATATACCTATATATCTCAACAGCTTCTTGAAACAATACCAAGCCCTATAACATCCTATACTGTGGTAAATGAGCTTATATTCATAGTTATTAGGAAAGCTATCGAGAAGAAACTAGGTATCAAAAACTATTATGAGTTTAAGAGAATAATAGTGGAGAAAGGCTATGAACTTGTAGAAGATTATATTGAAAACGTAATGAGTATTTTGAGAGATGCTGATGTAAGGATGATAGATGATTACCATGACCTAAATGAGTGGATAAATGTTATGAAAAACTATAGGTTATTATCAAATGATGCGCAGATAGCTCTCACATGTAAGTATTATCACATAGATACTATAGCTACATTAGATGAAGGCATTATATAAAGTGTAAACTCTTATTCACTAGACTTAATAGGAATAGAGGTGGAGTCTTTGAGGGATACTTTTAATGAACATATCCAAGACGTTGCTGAAATAATCACTTCCTCGAAGTTCATGAGAGAACTTAAAAAGATCGAAGTGAAATTCCTCTCCCGGTGTAGTCTATGAAGGTATTACTTACAGGTGGTGCTGGATATATTGGTTGTGTTATGTCGAGGAGACTTTTGGAGAGAGGCTATGATGTAGTAGTTATTGATAGGTTGTTCTTTGGTATTGAGCCTATTAGGGATTTAATTGGTGAGAAGGGTTTTACTTTAGTGCACGATGATGTTAGGTGGTTTGATCCTGTAGTTCTTAATGACGTTGATGTTGTTATCGATATGGCTGCTATTTCTAATGATCCTGCCGGTGAGCTTAGACCTGAGTTTACCTTGGATATAAATTATCGTGGTAGGGTTAGGGTTGCAAATTTATCTAAGAAGCACGGTGTTAAGAGGTATATTTATTTCTCAACTTGTAGCGTTTATGGGTTTCAGGAGAGTATGGTAGATGAGAAAAGTCCTTTGAATCCATTAACTACGTATGCTAAGGCTGCAGCTTTAGGTGAGAGGGATATTTTGCCTTTAGCTGATCGTGATTTTATAGTTACGGTTGTGAGACCAGCAACTGTTTATGGTTTTTCTCCTAGGCTTAGGCTGGATCTCGTAGTTAATACTATGACTTTTACACTTTATACTGAGGGTAAGGTGAAGGTGTTTGGTGGTACTCAGTATAGACCGTTAATTCATGTTAAGGATCTTGTACGTGCTATAGAGTTAATTATTGAGGCAGAATCTAATGTAGTTAATGGTGAGGTATTTAATGTGGGTTCTAATGAGCAGAATTATCGTATTTTAGATCTTGCTCAAGAGATTTGTAGGGCTGTTAATAGGGATCCTATAGAGTGTATTGATCTTAGGGAACATGATGTTGATCGTAGGTCATATAGAGTTGATTTTAATAAGATTAAAGAGAAGTTGAACTTTACTCCAAGGTATAAGATTGCTGATGGTGTAAGAGAGATTTGGAGAGCACTTGATGAGGGTATTGTGAAGCCCTCGATTAAGAATTGGACTGTAAAGAGATATAAAGTTCTTCTTAAAGAGTTTCCCGAAATTCTTGCTAAACCTCTTAATATTCTATTACCTTAAATACGTGTAGGGCGGTATCTTGAAAGTATTATTAACTGGTGCAAGCAGTTCTCCAGGATATAGGACTCTTCTTGAATTAGCTGAGAGATCGTATACTGTTTATGCTGTATATAATAGACATCCGATAAGCCTCAAACGTGGAAGCGTAAGTATAATTAAACTTGACTTGACAGAGTATAGTAGGGTAATAGATTTCGTTCGGGAGGTAAAGCCCAATATCGTAATTCATATGGCTGCTTATGGTGATGTAGAAGGTTGTGAACTGAATAAGCAATATGCTTGGAATGTTAATGTAGAGGCAACAAGGGTTTTAGCTAAGATTTCAAGAAAGATTAATGCATCAAGGTTTATTTATTTGTCAACAGACTATGTATTTGATGGTATGAGAGGTTTATATAGAGAGGACGATATACCTATTCCAATAAATTTCTACGGCCTTACGAAGTTTATTGCTGAAGAGATCGTAAAGAGCATAATTGATAGGTGGGTAATTGTGAGGACTAGTGCTATTTATGGGTTTGGTATGGGTCGTATAAACTTTGGTAAATTTTTAATAGAAGCGCTGAGTAAGGGTCAAAAGGTTAGGGCATTAATTGATCAATACTTATCACCTACATTAAATACATTGTTAGCTAAGGCTATAGTTGAAATAGTTGAACGTGATGATATTAATGGTATTCTCCACGTAGCGGGCGAGAGGATTAGTAGATACGATTTCGCTATGAAGATAGCTAAGAAGTTTGGTTTCGACCAGAGGCTTATTGAGCCTATTACGATGGATAAAATGAAGTGGAAGGCTAAAAGACCTAGAGATTCTAGTCTTGATTGTTCTAGAGCAAAGTCCTTATTGAGGACTAACTTCCATTCTCTTGATTACTCATTAGAGGTGTTTTATAGAGAATATACTAGACTTCGTGGTGTGGGGAAATGATGTTAAAGGGCTTGGTTTTAGCAGGAGGTGAAGGGACGCGGTTAAGACCATTTACTTATTCTATGCCTAAGCATTTGATACCTCTTTTAGGTAAAGCTATGATTGAGTACCCGATATGTCATTTAGTTGATGTAGGTATTAAGGATATAGGTATAGTTGTTGGATACTTGGGTCATTTAATTAAAGAGTACTTGGGGGATGGATCACGTTATGGTGCTAGGTTTACATATATACGGCAAGAGCGAAGGCTAGGTATAGCCCATGCCATTCATATATCAATAGCTAATGGTTTTATAGAAGGACCTTTCGTTGTATACCTAGGAGATAATATACTAGCACATGGAATAGAAAAATATGTTGAAAGCTTTATAACTAGTGAGCCCGATGTTTACATCTTATTGTGTAAGGTTAAGGATCCATCAAGATTTGGTGTAGCTATTATAGAGGATAATAAGATAGTCAAGTTAGTTGAAAAGCCTAAGCAATTTTTATCAGATATGGCAATGATAGGAATATACTTCTTTAGAGATCCCGATTTAGTGGAGAAAGCGTTTTCTTCATTAAAACTTTCATGGCGTGGGGAGTATGAGATAACGGAGCTTATTCAATGGTTCATAGATCACGGTTATACCGTAAAATATGATATTGTGACTGGTTGGTGGAAGGATGTAGGTACTCCTGAGAGCTTGTTAGAAGCACTTTACTTGCTCCTTGATAATGTACAACCACGCATTAAGGGTAAGGTGGAAGGCGAGGTTCAGGGTAGAGTGATAGTGGAGAAAGGAGCAGTCATCGAGGGAAAGGTGTATGGACCCGCCTATGTAGGTAGGGATACATATATAGCAAAGAATGCTACGATAGAACATTATGTATCTGTTGAAAGCAGATCAAAGATATTGTCGGGCTCAGTAACTAGGAGTATAATACTAAATAATTCAACAATAGATTTGAATAAAGCGAGACTTGTTGATAGCATAATAGGAAATCATTGCTATGTAAAGGCGAAGAGAGAATTATATGGGGCAATTAGATTAGCCATAGGAGATTATGGTATACTTGAGCTCTAAGGAATAACATTTGTAACAAATAGGAACAAGCACTTTATATAGTTCTTCCTCGTCAAAGAGTTTTGGGAGCAGGCTTTGTATAATCTCAAGAGAATTGATGGGTTGAGTGTTTTAGTTACCGGCGGATGCGGGTTCGTAGGTACTAATCTTTGTTTAAAACTCAAGGATTTAGGAGCTAACATTATTGCATTAGATGCTTTATTACCAGATTATGGTGCAACAAAAGCAAATGTAGAGGAATTAAAGCAGAAAGGAGTAATTATAGAGGTTGTTGATGTCCGTGACTTTGATAAAATGTGTGAAGTTATTAAGAAGTATAAACCCGACATTGTCTATCATGGAGCTGCTCAGGTAAGTCATTTAAAATCTATGCAAGTACCTGAAGGAGCCTACTTGGATATAGATATAAACTTAAAGGGTACAATCAACGTTCTTGAGGCTGCACGTAGATACGATGACAACGCTAAACTAATCTATATAGGTACTAGAGGTGAATATGGTGATCCGCAATATTTACCAATAGACGAAAATCACCCTGAGACCCCTCCAGATATATATGGTGTTGATAAGTTAGCTGCTGGTAGATACTTCTTAGTTTATGCAAGGGCTTATGGCATGTGGGTTTCTCTCGCACGTCCAACTAACTTGATAGGACCAAGACAAAGATTACTAGGTTTTTATGGAATTATAGGTTGGTTTGTAAGATTAGCTCTGGAGGATAAAACTATAATAATATTCGGTGATGGAATGCAGACTAGGGATGTATTGTACATAGATGATGCTGTAGACGCATTAATACTTATGGGACAAAACGATATAGCCAAGAATAAAATTTATAACATAGCTAGTGGGAAAGAGTATCCATTGCGTTATTTTGCTGAATTAATAGTGAAGCATGCTGGTAAGGGAAGAATAGAGTTTAAGCCCTACCCGCCTGAATGGAAAAGGATTGAGATTAGAAGAGTTGTATTATCGTATGACAAGATAAAGAAGGACTTAGGCTGGGAACCTAGGACTTCAATAGAAGATGCGATAAGGAAAACTGTTGAATTCTATAAACAAAATCTATCAAAGTACCTTTAATGTCAAAGACAAAAATAAATGTAAAGCAAGAATGCTTTGATGCTCTTTTAGCTCATGTTATTAAGCTATAAGTAGTTGTTCATTAAGAGTTATATTATTGTGTTGTGTTTTTGTTTTATGGGAGTTTATTGCCTAGGTTGTTTGGTACTGCTGGTATTCGTGGTCCTTATCCTGATAAGGTTAATGTTGATCTTGCTTTAAGGCTTGGTGCTGCTCTTGCAGTTTATGGTAGGGGTGATGTTTGTGTTGGTTTTGACGTTCGTCTAACTTCTCCTATGCTAGCTTATAGCGTCTGTGTTGGTGCTATGATGGCTGGAGTTGATGCTGTTAATATTGGGTTAGCTCCTACGCCAACTGTTGCCTACTCTACTGTTAGGTTGAGGTGTGGTGGTGGGGTTTCTGTTACTGCTAGTCATAATCCTCCAACTGATAATGGTTTTAAGGTATTTGATTCACGTGGTATGGAGTCTACTAGGGCTATGGAGGATGAACTTGAGAGGATTATGGATGGTATTGATTTTAGGAGAGGAGTTGTTTCTTGGGATAGGGTTGGTAGGGTTGTTCATCGGTTTGATGTTGTTGATGGTTATGTTGAGGAGTTGTCTAGTAGGCTTGAGCCTAGGGTTAAGAGGTTTAAGCCTTTAGTTGTTGTTGACTGTGCTAATGGTGCTGCTAGTAATGTTACACCGATTATTCTTCGTAATCTTGGTGCTAAGGTTGTGACTTTGAATTGTAATTATGATGGATTGTTTACTGGTAGGTATCCTGAACCTAGACCTGATGTTCTTGTAGATACTTTTAATATGGCTAAAGCTATTGGATGTCATGCTATTTTCGCACATGATGGCGACGCTGATCGCTTAGCTGTTCTTCATCCTAAAACTGGTTTTATTACTCAAGATAGGTTGATTGCATTCTACGCTAAGCTTAAGCTTATGGAGAGGAAGGGTACGGTTATTGTCTCTATTGATGTTGGCCGTAGTGTTGAATACATTGTTGAAAAGTTTGGTGGTAAGCTTGTTAGGTGGAAGCTTGGTAAAACACATGAAAAGATACCAGAAATAGGTAGAAGTAATGTTCTTTTAGCTGCAGAACCATGGAAGCTCATCGACCCTGAATGGGGTCTTTGGGTTGACGCAATATATCAGGCCGCACTAATAACTAAGACCATGATTGAAGAAGGTAAGGATATTAAAGACCTATTAGCCGATATACCACTAACACCTCAAAGGAGATTATCTATCAAGGTACCTGAGGAAGCTAAGATTAAGTTATTTGATGCTGTTAGAAATGAAATGACCTATGTGTTTAAGGGTTATGAGAAAATGCTTGATTTTGATGGTTTAAGACTTGATTTAAGTGATGGCTCGTGGATTCTTATTAGACCTAGTGGTACTGAACCTAAAATAAGAATTTATGCTGAAGCATCAACACAAGAAAAGCTAAGAGAAATAGTAGATAAAGCAGTAAGGCTGGTAAAGGATAAAGCAAGTATGTTGGGAGTTAAGATAATTCATATAGAATAACATTGTTCATTAACTATCATATTTATCATTTATCTAAGCAATTATTATATCACGAGCAAATACTGATACTATTCGAGGTTTAGGTGAAATGAATAATAGAATAGTAAGGGAGGAGGCATTTGATTGGTTAGAAGAAGCTAAAATGGATCTTCAACGTGCCGTAAGATCACTTAATGATAGAGATTATAGTCTTTCATGCTATATGTCTCAACAAGCCATAGAAAAGGCGTTAAAAGCTTTAATTATTGGATTTAAACATAAGAGTCCTCCACATGTACATGATTTAGTTGTATTATATGAGCATGTTAGAAATATACTACGGTTACATGATAACATTATTGAGAGATTACCTGAAGTTTCTCAATACTATGTCACTGCTAGATATCCCAATGCTGGTTTGCGTAGACCTTCAATAAGTTTTAGTAAAATGCAGGCTGAAAATGCATTAGAGGTTGCTAGGTATGTCGTTAGAAAAGTTGAAGAGATATTCCGTACCAAATAAAATCACCAAGGCAATAATGGATTTCGTAAGAGCTCTTAGAGAAAGATATGATGATGTAGAGGTATATCTTTTTGGAAGCTACGCTAGAGGTACTTGGATTGAGGATAGCGATATTGATGTTATCGTTGTATCTAAGTATTTTAATGGAATGAGCTTAGAAGAAAGAGTTAGGATTCTTAGAATGCTAGCAGATAAAAGTATACCATTCCAGATATTTGCATATACACCCAATGAATTTAGGAGGGTACTAAGGAGGAGTGCTATATTACAGGATGCTCAAGAGTATTGGATTAAATTGTAGTTATGCTTATCCATCGTATATTATCTTAATTCCTTGATTATTTCCTTCTTTTCTATTCATTCTTATGCTATCTAGCGCTTTTGCTGATAACATTATTGCTCTTCTAGCTATCTTTGATACACCTACACCTATTTTTAAATCCCTATGAGCTAACTCATTTAGTACATTTATTTTATCAAGGCTTAGGAGCATTAGTACGTTATCTCCTCCTAGGTAGTATACTATCCCTCCTACTTTCTTTGATAAGTTAACTACCTCCAGGTATAGTTGCATGGATTCTAGGTATGTATCGTAGACGCTCATGTACTTTGTTTTTAGGGTATAGTAGTTTATATCAAATTGAGCTACAACTATATGGTCATTACAGTACTCGTTGTATTCTATAAGTGTTGTATTTTCCTTTACTTCTGGTAGTAGAAGTGTTGCTTTTAATTGTGCTTCGTATGGTGTTTTTGCACATGTTACTGCTATTTTTATGGGTACTGGCGAGAAGTATTTGAGTGCTAATGGTAGCTTCTTTAATACTTTGTTATCTACTCCATTAGCTACTATTATCATGTAATCAAACCGCAAAGGTATTATAAATCCTCCTGCTTCCGAAACCATGCTTTGTAACTCATAGTATACTTTTGTTTGATTTAATTGTATTATATATTCCCTATCAAATCCTATGTTTTCAGTCCATTCCCTGTAGCCTACTAGTTCTAAGACCCCTATTTTCACCAAAAGCTACTACCCTTATCCGTGTAGTTAGAGTTAGTTTAAAAATAGAGTGGTTTAATAAAGCTAGGCACTTACTTACCTATATAGGGAATAGTTGAAGCTATAGTTAGACAATGACTGGTATTTTAGCTTTTCTTAATAATTCCCTAAATTCTTCAACATTTATGCCTGCGAGAATACTTGCTCTCCTAATATCACCTGTCTCTATGTAGTATTTTAGTGCTTCTCTTATCCTTGGAGGTTGCTTCTCTATAAAATTCCAATCAGCCATAACCCTACGAATTCTTTTAGCCTCTTCTTCAAGTTCAATCCATTTTTGAATTTTCTTACTCATTTTCTCTGCTGACATAGTACACGCTTCCACCTTACTACTCTATTATAGTCTCTACGGGGAAATATGTGTAGTGTGTCGTTCATGTATTCCCTTAAGATCCTTTCAGGATCGTTGCAGTCAATGGATAGGATTTCTTTTTCAATAGCCTTGATTAGTATTTCTAAAGACCTCCATACAGTGACAATGTTAACCTCTTCGAGGAAGTCTACAGCCATAAGTGCACCGTTTCTCCCTAGGTGGTCATTCCAATCATTTTATATAAATTCATGGTCGCACCTAGGGAGTTCCACCTCGCCCATAGGGATTTTGGTATCCCTATGGGGTCATGGGTGGCTTTCGAGGCTAACGGAATGAGCCTCACATCTATGTTTAACCCTACGAGGCTTGGAGCAAGGCTCCCATCACCCCATAGGGCTTTAAGGAGGAGATTCCAACAGGCAACTACATCACGATGCCATAATTCGTATGCTTTACTACATTTTCCAATTCTAGAACCATTATTGTAATTTATTGGTACATTGTGAATCGGACATAGCTTAGATGTGTTTCTTGGATTCACATAGATTACTGGTACACCATGCTCTCTTGCTTTTTCCTCTATTGCTCTCTGAATACCTCTGAAACTCGCTTGGAATATCCTATGACGTAGCTGTTTATCCTTTATTCTCTTTATCATGTTATTAGCTACACGTTTACTTAGCTTCTCAAGAACTATGGCATATTGTTTCTCATAGGCGGTCTTAACGATTGTGTTAGCTATCTTCCATTTAATATCAAGTTTCTTTTTCCTTTCCTTTAGTTTCCTCAAAGCCTTCCTCTTAATCCTAGATTTTACGCCATAGAGCTTATCATATCTCTCCTGTATTCTCTTCTTACGATAATAGTAGCCTAAGATAATTCTCACCATATCAGTCTCAAAGAGGAAGGCTACTTCATCAACCAGCATGGTAATATTATTTTCATTAACATCAACTGGTGGGTAACCTATTGACTTGAACTTCTTAACCTCCTTAACAAAGGTTAAGTAGATTATGAGCTGTCTATTTCTCTTATCAAGCTTTATCTTAGCTTCGGAGACCAGCTTCCATTCTCTATTAATGTATTTCCAGTACTGTTTATGAGACTTAAACTCTACTGTAACCCATCCTCTATGAGTTGCTATTTTAATTAAGATGAATCCATTTGGTTTCCATAGGTGGTCGTTAAGCCAGATGCTAATCCTCTTAACTTCTGGGTAATCTCTCTTAGCTAATCCAAGCTTCTTTAACCGTAGGAAGCTCTTGGCTCTAGTACTAGTGTCTTGACAAGCAGTATAAACGTAGTGTGATGGTAGTTGAGGATAAAGGCTCCTCATCTCACGGTACTTAAGGACTTTAAGCTTGGTGAAACTCTTAACCTTGCTTCTAACAGCATACATAGTTAGTTGCTCTACCATGTTACGGTACATACCCTCAAGCTCAACGAAAACCCTAAACACTTTCCTAGGAAGTTTAATACTCCTGACAATTACTGTTCTCACTACTCTAGCCATCTTTCTCAACCTCCTCTAAGAGCTTCTTAAAGCCTTGAACCAGACGTTTCTTCTTATGACTCATCATACCATAGAGTTTACCTGCAAAACTCGTTACAATTGCTAGTAAATCTTCAATTAGTTCTTGGTATGCGTCTTTAGGTTCCTTGCCATAGACAATCTCTATCTTAACTCCATATTGTTTGAAGAAATACTCTAGGTATTCAAAGCCAAATCTCGTAAGTCTATCCTTATAGGTAATTACGATCACGTCTATCTGCTTATTCACAACATAGTTAAATAGTTTTATTAAGCCTCTACGGTTGGTCTTAAGACCACTAGCGATATCGCTTAAAACATCAATTACCTTGTAACCCTTAGCTGAGCAGTACTGTGTAAGATACTGTATCTGCCTCTCTAAATCACTTTTCTGGTCTGAGGAGCTTACACGAGCATAAATTATTGCTCTAATTTCCCTTGCCTCTACTCCACTTAATAACCTCTTTACCTCACTCTCTGGTATACGGTATTTACCACCAAGTGTTCGTACTGCTCTTACCCTTCCCTCTTTAATTCACCTACGAAGAGTAACATAACTAACACCAAGAAGCCTACAAACCTCCTTAGATCTCAACAGACGCTCAGACATATCCAATCAATAAATAATTTGACTATCAACTTACATAAACTTTCCCTCCAATCATCAAAAAATTTTCTGCCCCATATATGAATATCATAAGCTGCATCCTATATGTACTCAATTCTAGGTTCATTAAGTTTCTCAGCTAATGTTCTTGCAGCACTTCCAAGAAGTCACGTTAACCATCAACCTCTTTTATGTACTTCTTCAAGCTCCGGGACTTATAATACTCAGCTAATGCCTTAATACACTCTTCAACAACCTTATATGTTTTCTCAGGTGCTTGTATAGCTTCACCTAGATATTTCTTAGCTAATTCAATACAAGACTTAGTAATGATCTTGAGATCAAGCCCACCATATAGAGCGGAGATAGTTAAGTCTACTACATTTAAACCTCTACTCTTAACCTCCTTAACAAGCTTCTCCGGAATATGTGTCGCAATATTCATCTCACCTATATTGACTACTTCTCATATATTTTCAATTACCTATGAACTTCCCAATTAACAGTGTTTAGGGATGGCTTTACATTCTTCTTGTATCTGTTTATGGTGGCTTAAGGTTTTAGATCTCTTTACCGCTTAAGTCTACTTCTACGTCGATTGTTCTTTTCTTAAAGAGTTGTATGATCTTAATGTCTTTGACTACGTTTCCTTGGCTATATTATCTTCGGTTTAAAGCCATCAAACTCGACTGAGAGGTCCTAACATACTATTTTGCTTTAAAATGTGACACCGTTCTTGACCTTTCATTAACCTAAGTTCTAACACCTTTACTATTATTCATATAGTCTTCATGGTACTCACTATAAAGGTTAAGCACCTTTCTAGCTTTCAGCTTGTAAGTATATTGTTTAGCGAAGAGTTCCATTACATTCTTTGAAGTGTTCCTTGAGCCTTTCAACCCTAACCGAAAACTCTTACTTCCAAATCCCTTGGCTCACCTTAAGCATCAGGTATTTCTTCAAGGCTTTAGGCTCTGCAGGGTAAATTATAAATGTAGACATCAGCCCAAGATCTCTAAACAATTAAGCTCATGTTATAAAAATGATTATGTAGTTAATGTAGTGATTATTCTATTATTCTATGGTTATTGTTTTTTCCTTGTATTTTAATTCTTTGAGTTTTCTAGTCCTTTTTACCATTTTTATTGCTGCTTCTACAGCTCTTCTAGCATATTCTTCTATTCTCTCTAGGGCTTGCATTCTTGATGCTCCAGGACCTATTATTCCTAGCGTTACCGGTTTACCATATTGTATTGATAGGTCGAGAATTTTTCTTGCTGCATGTGTTGCTACTAGTTCGTCATGTTTTGTTTCACCCTTTATTACAGCTCCTAGCGTTACAACTGCATCAACATCATCTTTTTCAAGGAGTTCTTTTACAGCTAATGGTATTTCAAATGCTCCTGGAACCCTAATTACATATGCTACTTTAGCTCCTAGGAATTTTGCTTGATCTAATGCTTTTTGTAGCATAAGATATGTTATATCATAGTTAAATTCTGATACAATTATTCCTAAAGTTATTTCCTTCACATAGACCACCTACTTTTATTCTATAGGCCCTACATCTGGATAGCCTTGTCTAAGTCCTTGACCAGCGTAGGGGGTTAAAGCTGTTCTCCCTCCAGTTAGTAGTTTGACTAGGTTTAGTGTATGTTTTTGTGCTCTATCTATTGCTATTTTCTTAAGGGTAGCTTCATCTTCTGCTTCATCTTCATGAACCGTTACATCTATTACATGCTTATTGGTTAGTAGTTGAACTAGTGTAAGCCCTATACTTAATGTTAGATAACTTAGCTTATCCGTTAGTGTTTTACCTATCCATCCAAATGTTATTACGATATCGCATTTTTCTTCTTCTAACAACTTCTTAGCAGCAACTGGTATGTCTTTTACGCCTGGAACCGTGTATCTAATGATTTCTGCTTCAGGTAGGTGGTTCTTTATTACTTCTATAGCATATTTAGCCATATCTACTCTAGCAAAAGTTGTATCAACAACTCCTATTTTATAGGTCATCAATTAACCCTCTCTTATAGAGATTTATTATGTCTTCACCTCTAACTAATGGAATTCCATTCTTGTTAGCGTACTCTATTGCTTTTTTAAGGCTAAGCGATGACCCCTTATCAAGCATTTCAGCAAAAACTACACTTGGAGGTAAATTCGCTAAACTCGTTAAAGCTATTGATAATTCTGTATGACCTCTTCTCTTCGATAATCCTCTAGAAACAAGTAATGGTACATGTCCTGGGGTCATAAATTCATTATAGAATATCTTTTTGGCATACTCAACATTATTTCTCCATACGTTTTCAACAACTCCATGTAGCTTAGCTATTGTTAATGCTTTATCAGCATCAGATATCCCTGTTTTAACATTTATATGGTTAATCCATAGAGTAAATGCTGGTGGTTCTCCATATTTAGGTAGCTTGACTAATTTAGCTAATTCATTATCCCATTTAAGAATTATTTCTTGTTGAAACGGTATTCCTAAGGCTTTAGCAACTTTATATGACGTTGCATAACATATTAGGCCTCCTGCTTGAGTTCTTAGAACATATACTTTATCTACATCTATTTTACCTGCATAGAATACCATATCTACTTCGCTTTCCCTATCCTCTGAATCAAATATTAAAATGGGCTCTCCATTTTTTAATGCTGTGACTACTTCATCAATATTGATCTTCAACATTGACACCCATTTAATCCTTCTACACAGTAACCTCTAACTTTTAAAAACTATATAGTTATGTCATTATCCGTAACAATAAACTAAGAGAACATGTTTAGCATCTCTATATAACACTGAATTATCGGGGTATGCTATCTTATCCATAGTCTTTTAACATGTGTTCTATCGAAGTCTTTGTCTTCAGTTGCTATAACTTGAATTCCATTAGAGTCCATGACTGCTAAGTGTAGAGCATCTGAGGGTTTAAGGTTGTAGCGTATTATATGTTCTCTAGCTTTTATGTATTCTTCAAGAGATAGTGGAAGTATCTCTACATAAGGTAATATAGCCGTATCTATAAGCTCTATTGTTTCTTTAGGTGGAATCTTATATTTCTTCCATGAAATGTAGATAACTTCATCAAATACCAGTACATCAGTATATAGTTGTTCTTTGAGTAAACTACGATAGAAGCTCCTTATAATTTTATCTTCATCTTCGAGTAAAGGTATGTTTAAATAAATTATTAAGCTAGCATCAATGAATATCCTCAATCCTCAAATTCCTCTTCTAGATCTATGTGAGCTAAATCACCTAGTTTACCCTTTATCCCTTCGATTCTTTGCTTCCTAGCCTTAATCCAGTTAATGACTTCATCAGGGTCTTCAATGCTTTTTATAAGTAAGCCGTCATCTCTAGGCTCAATAATTACATAACTATTTTCTTTAATTTTATACGCTTCTCTAAGCATTTTTGGTATCACTATTTGCCCCTTAGAGCTAACCTTTATCCTGATTCTTACCACTTATTTCACCTATTCTTACTCTAGTAAAACTATGTAATAAGAATTCGTGCTATTTAGGCAATAACTTAAATTAATCCAATATAGTTACTATCTTAAGGTAACTGGTTGAAAGTATGGCTAGGAAGATCATAATTACGGCTAGTGGCGGTGGTCATACAGGTTATGCTGTAGCTTTAGCTCAAAGACTTAAAGGTAAAGCTGATATGCTATTCATTGTCCCTAGAGGTGATAAGTGGACTATAAGTAAGGTTAAAGAATATGGACCCGTAGTTGAAGTAGTTAAGGCTAGAGGGCCTCGTAATAGTATATTTAAGTTATTAGCTAGAATGCCTAAAGCATTTCTTGAATCATTGTCAAAGGTTAAGGGTGATTATGAGGTAATTGTTAACACTGGTAGTAATCATAGTATTCCCCCAACAGTTATAGGTAAGCTTAAGGGGTTAAAGGTGATTAGTATTGAGAGTAGTGTTAGATTTACGAGACCTAGTAAGGCTGTTAAGCTTCTTAAGTCATTTTCAGATATTATTGCTTTACAATGGCATGAGCAGTTAAAACTTTATCCTAACGGTAAAGTTTATGGACCATTATTTGAAAAACCCTTGTATAAGCCATATAATGGAGGTTATATTTTAGTTACTGGTGGAACTTATGGTCATAAACAGCTATTTGATATTATGGTTGAAACGAATTTAGATAATGTTGTTCTCCAAACTGGAAGAATTAATCCAGAATATTACCGTAAGCTTAAGCCTCAATGGACTATATTTGATTTTGACCCAGATTTTGGGAGATGGATTGCTGGAGCACAATTAGTGATAACACATCTAGGTAAGACCATTATAGATGCTGCATTAACTTATCGTAAACCTACTATAATAGTACCAAATCCTGAATGGAGGTTGACAGCTGGTATTGAAGACGCTAAAATTCTTGCAAAAAAGCTTAATGCTATATGTTTAGATAAGTTAAGTAAAGATGAACTACTAAGAGCTATTGAGGAAATTAAAGATAGGAAACCACCAATATATAATGATGGTGCAGAAAAACTAGCCAATGATATATTGAAGCTTTAATAATTATTGGATCATAGTCGCTCCACTTCATCATATTTCAGTGAAGTCCCTTAAATCATCTCCAGGACTAGAGTATATGTTCAAAATATTATTAAAGCTTTATAGGCTACAAAATCTTTGAGGAATGTAAATTGGTTAAAGATAAGCTAGACTTAGACTATATCCCTGAGGATGTATTGAAGGAAGTCCTCGAAGCTGAGAAGAAGGAATTCAAAAGGTATAAAAAGAAAAGAAAAGCTCATTACCCTACATCACGTGAGCTTGTTCAAACCATAATCGAGTTATCCTATACTTGTAGAGGTATACATCCACATGAATTTCCTCGATTAGTATTGGATTATCTAGAGAGGAAGGGATTTGATACTAGATATATTACTATAAAAAGGATATGGAACGTTTACGAATCTTTAGTTAAAAGACATGTTATAACCGATGTACTTGGAGTTGTAGAGTAGGGATCAGATTGCCCAAGCCTCATCAAGATATCAGGGTCTGCGTGGTTCTTCATCCCTTAGTCATCTATGATCCTCTAAGCTTATTTACTTTTTAAGTAATTAGAGACGTAGCTGGAGAAATTCATAATTGGTATTCATAAATATCAACGGTTAAGGCCATGGTAATGAAATATACCTTAACAAGGATTGTCAATGCATATAGTAAGTTCATCCTTAATATATCATACATTATAGTAAGAGAATTCGTTGATACTGTTTTCTTCATACCCTGTACTACGCTCATAGCTCTATCAGCAATATTAGCACTATTATTATCGCTGGGAAATGTCATCTTCGCCTCATTAATATTTATTCTAATAATGATAGTCAATGACACAATAGTTAATATTATGAGTATAGTTGGTTCTATTTCATTATTTACCAGGATGTCTTTAAATACAGTATTTATTGCTTCTCAATCTATATGTTTAATTGGGATATCATTATACTTACTAAATAAATATGTAGTTATTCAGGGTTCTGTGATCATCCTTCCTCTTATATTATTATCGCTTATGGTGGTTAATGATAGTGTTAAATCTAGTGTAGCCAGTAGAGCTCCTGATGTAGGTAAACATCCTATAGTAATGCTTGTCTCTAGAAATACCTTCTTCTTAATATTGACTATAGCCTCAATTCTTGAGGTGCTTAATATACCCTTCGCAATGCCTTGCCTATTACTAATCTATATAATACTAACCTTTACATCAACTCTATACATGTTGATAAAATGCAGGTATATCTAAAATGAATATCCAGTACTGTGAAGTATGTTCTGAGAAAAAAGCTAAGTATGTATGTCATTTATGTAATAGGAGAATATGTGAAGACCATGCTATATTAAATGATAATGTCATTATATGTAGTATATGTAGTTCCCTGCTCTGTGAACTATGTAGAAGGAGGCTATCTATTCATACATGTCCTATTTGTGATAGACTTATGTGTACAGTTTGTAGTGTACAGTTAACACCAGTTCATAGGGTTTGTAAAGAATGTTTTCAGAAATTAGGTAAAAGAGAGGTACTACGTAGGCTAATGCTATTGTAGGACTTTATGTATAGAAGAAAAGCTAAAAATCCTGCTCTCTCATTGTATGCTGGTGAATCATTGATGTCCTTAGCAGGTGAAGCTCTTACGTTACTAAAAACTGTTTCAAATAAAATGGGGTTTAAAGTCAAAGGAAGAATTTCAGGTAAAAAACAAAGAATATTAACTACGGCTAACAGGTTAAGAGATATCGCTGAAAGTATTGCACATATTATAAAGTTAGCAATCGATGTCAGGGAGAAAACTGAAAAATGCTATGATTTTGAAGGTGAAAAAGCATGCAATATCTGTACTAACTGGTGGCTACATGAGAGAGCTGATGAAATTGCCATAAAAAGGTTAAAGTATATGACTATAATAAGATACCTAAAAGAGGGTTCAGCTGAATTTCAAGTAGGTAAATCAAAACTGAGAATTTCTGCAGAAAAATATACAATATGTTATGAAAATCTATGTATAGAAGTACCTGTAGGTAATATGGAGGTCTTAGAGTCTAAAATTGATGAAGTAATATTAATGTTGAGAAAAGTTGAAGGAGAAGTACATAATGCTGCACAGGCACTTGAGAAGTGCCTTAAATCTATGAGAATAATAACTTAACACTACTAATTTCTAAAAAGATATGTTATAATAAAATTCAAATATTCTACTTCCCATTGACATAAGCTTGTTGTTCACCTTAATTTTATGTACCTGACTCTGCTTTTGCTTCTTCGCCAACCAGCTTTTCAACTGTAGGTAGTTCTGGGAACTTCTCCTTCATTCTTTGTTCAGCTATTACTGCAGCTTCTTCAAGTATCTTCTTTGCATCTGGTGAGGTTGGTACAAATCCTACTCCGGTACCAGTTAGTTCTCCAGCTTCTATTACAACGCTTTGTAGTATTTCCTCAACTTCTGCTAACTCTATGCTTACTTCAGGCATTAATCCCTTAATTACTCTTCTAAGCTCATGTACTACACCAAGTACTGGTCCTAGACTTACAACTACTTCGCCTATTTCACGTATAGTTTCAAGCCTTAATGATACCTGCTCTAATGCTACTTGAGTTCTTATTAACATTTTCACTAGCTTTCTTATTTCAGCGACTTCGTTCGCATACATTGTAGCTCTTGCATGGTCTTTAGCCATATATGCATCAACTACTCTCTCAAATAATATCTTATCTCTTTCCTGTAGTCTGTTGATGAATACTTCTAATCTGCTTATTGTTGATCTTAACTTGTATTGAGCTAATGCTAGCTTATACTTTAATGGTTCTTTAGGTTTAAAGGCTCCTTTAACCCTCTCATATAGTGATGGCCCTGTATTTCCCTCCCATATCTTGTCGAATTTAGATAGCTTCCCCATATACCTACACCGAAATAGGAAGCTCGCTTAATTCTGGGTTTATAAGTGTAAGGGAATATGAGGACTTAAATTAGGTTTATGAAGTAGTAGCGTAAACTTATCTTAGACAAAATCTGATGATATTTCTTAATAATACTTCATTTCCTTTATTCTCTAAAGCAGTATCGTCAAATACATAACCAGAAAATGCTATAACAACACTATTCTTTTGAGTAGTGTGAAGTGCTGCTAATGTTATAGCATGGCCTCTAGGCATCACAAGTGGTTTATTAGTTATTGGATCTAGAGCTATACAGCTCTCATTACCTATAATTAACGGTTGTGATTTTTCAGCTCTTATATGATATGGTCTATGAAAAACCACTTTTCCAACATTTTTTAGAATATCATGTTTAGCTTCTTTAATTAATATCATAGGACATTCGTATAGTCCTACATTATATTTATAGTCTACAACTTTAATCCACGTGTACTCAATACCGTAAGATGATGTAAATTTATTCATAACTTCTACGTCATTTCTACTTCTCGGCATGAATTCAACCATTACATTAACTCCTCTTCGAACTAGACTCTTAATTAACGTCCTATGTTCTGAATTTAACTGCCTTACACTGAAGATATATACAAGTCTAAGTTCATCTAAATATTCTTGAGGAATATGAGGTGAAGTAATTAATTCTCCTTCTTCCATCATGACCTTTAATGTTTTCCTTCTACCAATAATGACTGTAGGAGTAGGCGTTAAGACTAGAATTTCAGTTTTCATATATTCCGCCTTAGCACTATTTACTTTTACTACGCTTCCTCCTTCTTTTTCGTCTTTTCCTTTTAATTCTCTTTGCTTTCTTCATAGTTTCTACAGGTTTTCGTAATTGTTGTATATCATTTAATGTTACAACTCTAATTCCCTGTTCTGTTTCAAGTATAAGGCTTTTCCAAGGTAATTCTATGTTTATTAAACCCTCATAGACATATATGTCATCATCTGAGAAATCTATCCATTTAATATTTCCAAGATCTATACCATTCTCTTGGAGACTATGTTTATCCTCAGCTACAACCCCTATCTTATATAATCTAGCTGGTCGAGGAAATAATAATGGATATGCGAGTTCTATATTACCTACACCTTCTATAGCTGAGTACCCTGGAGCTGTTATTTCAACTTCAACATAATATTCATAATCACTTAAGCTCTTTAACTTAGAGTATGCCATTGAGTAAGCATAACTAGATATAACATTGTGTAAATCACCCGTGTAGTTAATTACATCCTCCTTCCATTCTTCATTTATCAGCTTGAGAGCCCTGAGCTTTACTATATCCTTAGTTACATCAATTAACTTAAACACCCTTATCTTTGCTATAACATTAATTCTCATCATTTACTTCCACCATGTTATTTAGCATCCTAGGCATTTACTGTTATGATTATTTTTACTACTCCACCTCGTATATGTTCCTGTTAAAGCATTTAAATAATCATTTTACGAGTTTATAATTACTTTGAGGTAAAAAGTTTAATATAATCGGAGTTTAAATGGTTATATGCTGGTGATATTAGTGAGTAAGAATATTAAGCCTACTTTAAACTATAATCCTCTTCTAGATGAAATATTAGGTGAGGGGGCATTTTCTTATTTAGCTAAGGCTAAGCATATTGCTAGAACGAAGGGTATTAGAGTAATAAGTTTTGGTATAGGTCAACCTGATTTCCTAACACCTCAACATATTAGAGATGAAGCTAAGAAGGCTCTTGATGAGGGTTTTACAGGCTATACTGAAACTGCAGGAATAATTGAAGTTAGGGAAGCTATTGCTGATTATCTTAATGAAAGATATGGTGCGGGTGTTAAACCTTCAGAAATAGTTGTTACTACAGGTGCTAAGACAGCTATATTTATAGCAATAGCAAGCTATATAAGAGAAGGCGATGAAGTAATAATCCCCGAACCAAGCTATCCTGCTTATGCCCAAGTAGTAAAGTTATTTAGAGGAAAGCCCATATATATTCCCCTTAAATGGGAAGGAGGAGATAAAGGATTTAGTCTGGATATGGATAAAATAGAGAAGGCTATAACATCAAAAACTAAAATGATTGTTTTGAACAATCCCCATAACCCAACAGGAGCTGTATTCACGGGAAAGCAAATTGATGAGCTAATGGAGTTAGCTAGACAGCGCAACTTAATAATATTAACAGATGAAATTTACGATAACTTCGTTTACGATGTTGAATTTAAAGGTATCTTAAGTCATGATGATTGGAGAGACTATGTAATATACGTTAATGGGTTTTCGAAAACCTTCTCGATGGCAGGTTGGAGGTTAGGATATGTCGTAGCTCGTGAAGAAGTTGTAGGTAAAATGATAGACTTAGCCGTGAATATATATAGTTGTGCTCCAAGTTTTGCACAAAGAGCTGCAATAATAGCATTAAAAGGTACATGGGAACCAGTAAAAGAAATGATACATATATTTAAAACGAGAAGGGATCTTCTCTACCAATTATTGAAGGAGGTTCCAGGCTTCGATCCCTGGAAGAGTCCTGGAACATTCTATATGTTCCCAAATATTAAAAAAGTACTTGAGGTAACAGAAGTAAAAAACGAAAAAGAATTTGCTGATATATTATTGGAAAGATATGGTGTTGTTGTACTACCTGGAATATTATTTCCAGAAAACGCTGGAAGAGGATTCTTAAGATTTAGTTTTGCTACAAGTTTTGAAGATATAAGAGAAGGTGTTAACAGAATTAAAAGAGCCATTGAGGAAATGAGTAAAAGATAATCTCTTTAACTTAAGAGATTAAACCTTAATATCTCATAATTTCTCTCTTCAAACTAGGAGTAGAAACAGCCCTATAACCGGTGAGGCGTAGACTATTGATAAGGCCAAGAATATACCAGTACTTACAAATTAACAGACCAACTTATGTACCTAGTGTCCCATGGGTTCCAACGAGGATCGATGTAATAGACAGGGTATTAAGTATAGCAAACCTTACAGATGATGACATATTCTGCGATCTTGGATGTGGTGATGGCAGAGTCGTAATTAAGGCAGCTAAGGAATATAATGTCAAATGCTTATGTATTGAAAAACGTGAGGATCTTGTTCAAAAAGCTATAGCTAATGTTAAAAAGGCTGGTGTTGAAGATCTAGTAAAAGTTATCCATGCCGATTTCTTTGAAGTTCCGCTTAGAGACGTTACGGTTGTTTACATGTATTTACTTACGAGTGTTAACAGGTTGTTAAGACCTAAGCTTGAGAGAGAATTAAAGATAGGTACGAGAGTAATAACACTAGATTTTGAAATACCTGGCTGGTCTCCAGTATATGTTGAAGGTCATGGAGGTTGGCAGGGAACAATATATTTATACATTAAAGGAATATCAGATATAGAGTCGATAAGTGAAATAAGTAATTTATACTTACCGTTAAGAAGAATTTAACCATTCATTAATCGTTTTTAAAAGCCTCATAATAAAATCTTGTTGCCCAGCACTACAATGCTCAAATACCCCGCTATCAAATTTACAATTGTTGTAAAAGACAACATATCTAAGCTCATCATTGCTTCTCATCAGAATTACATGAACATAGTCTTCGTTAAATGAAAACATTAAGTGTAATGAATTAGATTTATAATATAGTCCGAGAGCTATGAAATTAATTTTCATGCTATGTAGAGTATTAAGTCTATGAATAAGCGAGGAAAGCATTAATGACTCCTGGTCGATGAGCTCAAGTAGTTTGTGCTTAGATTGAGATTTAAAATCTATATAAAGCTCTATGATATTATTTTCATCATCTAGTCGTAAATTAACCGTCTTATTGTATTCTTTTAACTTAGTTGAAAGGTTTCTCAATTCAGTTATTATTCTCTCCATCACCTGTGTTTACCTTTAGGGTATTACTTCTATCCTAAGGAAGATGACACTTTCATTTAATATTCTTGCCTCGTATTTACCTCTCTCAATACTACCTTCCCACTCCCCCTTAAGGGTGAGAACATTCTCTCTTTCTTCAAGTTCGGTTACTCTAAGTCTCTCAACCTTTATGTCGTAAGCTTCCATGATCATCCTTGATAGAAGCTCCTTAATCTTAGGAATATCTCCTGGTCTTACCGTAACCTCACCCACATTTATGAAGGACTAAGAGATAAATAAGCGGTTTTAGTAATTAAGCTGTCAGTAACCAGGGTTGTCTTCATCGGTATTTACTCATTTGTCCTGGCCTTCATCATCAAGTCCTTATATTTCTGCTATTTCCTTATATTTCTTCTTACATTCACTATACCTTTTATTAATGTTTTTGAGCATTTCTTTAACTAAGTTTACGGCTTCATTTTCATCAACTATGAATAACCCTGTTTTTTCCTCAAAGATCTTTTTACAACATTCTTCCTCAAATTCTAGCCTTCTTTCTTTATCCTTAAATAATGTTAATGATAATACCCTAATCCTACTATCGCATGGATTTATTCTAATTCTTCTTATATATCCAAATCTCTTCATGAATTTCATAACGGCTTTTTCAATATTTGATTCTGCTAGTGGTTCAAAGCTATACTCGTAGCTTCCACTAGCCTTGTTACTCATTAATAGCCTTACCATAACCAAATCCCCGTACCTAGAGGTTATTAAAGTGGAGGTATTTAAAAATCTAAGAGGAGTAG
>Ga0190367_1000669_pt1 | contig 23213 bp, 25 predicted proteins | sample 4872181011_MG_FD_171838 | JGI IMG/M metagenome (GOLD analysis project Ga0190367, IMG submission 171838) | Hydrothermal vent microbial mat bacterial communities from Southern Trench, Guaymas Basin, Mexico - 4872-18-10-11_MG | ecosystem: Environmental > Aquatic > Marine > Hydrothermal vents >...
CCCTTAATCTAGATACGAGCCTTGAAATGACTACACTATGAAAACGTGATGTAAACCTTTTTTACATGTCTCTATTCACATTCAATATACTATAGAACATTCTAATTGTAAAAAGGAAAAATGGAATTAGGATTATAGAAACTCTACTACCTCCTCCTACCCCTATACCTTCCTCCACGATAATCGGGGAAAATCCTTAGGGAAAGGTTGTTATCCATTCTAATATTCTCGATATCCTCCTCAGCCTCCTCTAATACACCATTCCTACCGATTACAAGCCTCATACTACCCCTAAAAAGCGTAACGTATCCGTCTCTTAGACTATAAGTCTTACCAACTTCCACAGAATCAATCTCATCCTCCCACAGTGTCATATAAACGATCCCGGTCTCATCCCCAACTATAGCTTCAGACACTCTCCTACCATCTTTAGTAGTCCTCTCATCCTTCTTCTCAATAACCTTAAAGAGAAGATTCACACTCTTCCTAGGCTTCAAATCCTGAATCTTCATGCCGAAAACCTTAACACCTATATAATCTATTATAAACACATATTAAGTTAAATATAGACTAGAGGAGATTTAGATTAATATATTTCGATACTATAATAGTGTTGTAGCCGGTGTATCTAAATGAATAAGGATGAATTGAAGGAGAAAGTAATTAATGCATTAAAGGAAGTCTATGACCCTGAGATCCCTATAAGTATATATGACCTTGGGCTAATCTACGATATTAAGATTGAGGATAATAAAATTAAGATTAAGATGACTGTAACCACCGCCGCATGTCCCGTTGCATATGTAATATTAGATGCGGCTGAAGCCTCTGTGAGACAGAATGTCGGTGACGAATATGATGTAAAGGTAGAATTGGTTCTAGATCCTCCATGGGATCCAACTAGAATTACTGAAGATGGTAGAAGGGAACTTAAAGAAATATTTGGATACGATATTGTAGAGGAATGGATTAAGAGGATGCAAGGAAAAACATAATACCTAATTTATTTTTGATATATTTTCCTTAATAAACCCCTTATATAACATTATTATAATGTTGCAAGATGATAGTCAGTGTATCAGGTGGTAAAGGGGGTACAGGTAAGTCCACAGTAGCAGTTAACCTAGCTATCGAATTAGCTAGAGAGCATACTCTTAGATTAGGTGACTTGGACGTCGAGGCTCCTAACGATCATATCTTACTGAATATCCAGTTGGAGAATGAGGAGCCTATTAAACTGATGTATCCTCATATAATCTACGATAAATGTATAAAGTGTAGGGCATGTGGAAATGTATGTGATACAGGCGCCATAATACTATCTAAGGACGGACTCCCGATATTCCTCCCAAGATTATGCAGCGGTTGTAGAGCCTGTGCACTTGTATGTCCTACAGGCGCGATTCTAGAGGGTGAGAGGATTGTAGGATATACTTATGAAACAAGTTTCTCAAACGATGGTGTCTCATTTACCCTAGTAACTGGGATGATTAGAGAGGGTGAGGAACATACTCCCCCAGCCGTTAGAAAGACTAAGGATAGACTATTCAAAAGAGATTCAGAAATATATCTTATAGATACTTCCGCCGGCACAGGAAACCATGTTTCAATTGCGATAGATAAGTCAGACCTGCTTATAGCAGTTACAGAGCCTACTCCACTAGGTCTACACGACCTTACAATGATCCTCGAACTCGCTAATGAACTTAACCTAGAATCATGGATAGTTATAAATAGATCTGGAATAGGCTCCTACGAAGAGCATGTAAGGAAGGCTAGGGAATATGGCGTGGAAAGGATATTTAAAATCCCGTACTCCCATACAGTCTTCAAATCGTATATTGAGGGAAGGCCCCTTACAATATACTATAGAGAATCACCTGAAGCTCATATATTTATTGAGATGGCGAAGATGATTGAGGAGGTGTATCTATGATTGAGATAGCTATAGCCAGTGGAAAAGGCGGTGTAGGTAAATCTACATTAGCTGCATCCTTACTCATTATACTTAAGGATAGAGGATGGAATGTTATAGGGGTAGATGCCGATGCAGACGCACCTAATCTACATCTAATATTGGGTATTGATAAATGGGATGATGTAATATCCTTCTCGGATAGTAAAGTTGCTGAGATAATAGATGAAAAATGTATTAAGTGTGGAGAATGTATAGAGGCATGTCCATATGGAGCAATATATGTAGATGATCAGGGTAGATACATAGTTAATCAAGTATATTGCGAGGGATGTGTGACATGTAAACTAGTATGCCCAGTAAAAGATGCGATAGTATATCACAAGGTAGATACAGGTATCATTAGAGAAGGCTATACAGAATATGGGTTTAAAATTATATCAGCTAGATTGAGACCGGGTAGACCAAATTCGGGGAAGATTGTAACTGAGGAGAAGGAGAGAGCTCGGCAATATATAGAGAAAGATGGGATAATTATAGTGGACTCGGCAGCAGGTATAGGATGCCAAGTAATATCTAGCCTAGCAGGTGCAAATATGACTATATTAATAACAGAACCCACGCCAGCAGGATTTAGTGATTTAAAGCGTATTCATAAACTTACGAGGCATTTTATGCAGCCAGCAGCATTAGTAATCAATAAATATGATACGAATCAAGAGTTAACTAATAAGATTATCGAATACGCTAAAACATGGCATATAGATCTACTGGGGATGGTTCCATATGATGACGCAATACCATATAGCATGGCTAAGATGAAGCCTGTTATCATAGAATATCCAGATTCAGAGTCTTCTAAAGCTATAAAAGAGATTGCATTAAAAGTAGATAATATCCTAAGGAGCTGGACTAGGTGGATGGTGGAATATAGGCCTAAGAAACCTGAGCCTTATAAACCGATATTAATAAAACCTAAAGAAACATGATCACGTAAATATGTTATTTAGGTGGTTGATTATGAGGATAGCATTCGCATCGGATATGGATAAGGGATTAGAGTCTATAGTCAGTAGAAAATTCGGGAGATCGGCGTATTTCATCATAGTAGAATTGGATGACAACAAGAATATATTGAAAGTAGAGTCTATTAAAAATCCAGCTTCTATGGCCGCTGGGGGAGCAGGTATTAAAGCAGTTCAAGAACTTGTAAATAGATCAGTAGATATTGCAGTAGCGGGAGCATTCGGTCCTAACGCTATGGCCGCGTTAGTTGAAACTGGTATAAAATATTATACTATCTCGGATGTCTCTGTCAAGGAAGCTTTGGAGAAGGTATTAAGCGGCTAACGCTTCTCCCTCCTAAACCTCCTTCCATCTCCATATACCCAATACTCACCATCCTCCCTCTTCTCAAGCTTAAATATGTAAGGCTCCTTCTTAACCCTCTCCACAACTTTAGACATTTTACTAATTACATCATGCCTAGATCCTCCAGAGATGATAATATATAGAGTAGGCTCCCCAACCTTTACAGAACCTATCTTATGATATATCCTAATATCATAAATACCCTCATCTCTAGATTCTTCAACAGCTATCTTATTAAGTATCTCGGATGCATAAGGTTCATAGGCTGAATACTCTAATTCATAAACTTTCTTATCATCTACTAACCCCTTTACAAGTCCGACGAATATAAGTAACGCACCTGATCCATCTTTAGAATATTTAGAAAATTCTTTTACAACCGCATTTAGATCAAGGTCATTCTCAATAATCCTACCTTCAGACAATTCAACCACCTGATGTAGGAGGTAAGAAAGCTATTTTATCACCGTCCTGTACCCGTGTATCTGGCTTAGGCTTCCTACCATTCAACAATATAATGATTGGGATTTTAGCCTCGATCTCTTTTAAACCAGGGTACTTTTCTCTTATGAAGTTTAAAATTTTATTCAATGTATATTCCTCCTCATCTAACTCAATCTCAGTCTTATATACGCCTGTATAATCCGACACAGCTGCCAGGAACTTAACATGTATTTTCATAATCTCGCATCCCTAGAGTATATCGAGATTATTAATTCAATATATTGATAGAGATATATTAATAATATTGTGGAGCTTAAGATCATCTATTATACTGAGTTAAATATTAAGAAGTATCTTGATCCACTGTTTAGTTTGATCCCGAGCTATGAACTAGGATATATGGAGATCGATTCAATACCTAGCCGATATCTGGATGAGTCGAGGGGGCAGTATAAGGGAGAGTATATTAATATATGGCTAAATACATTTAGAGAATCTGATGAATTAATACTCGGAGTACTAGATGTCGATGCATATGTATATAGACTTAACTTTATATTTGGGCTAGCCACGCCATCTCTAAAGGTCGCTTCAGTCTATTTAACTAGATTAAAATATTATGCCGATGAATATAAGCTTGGTGAAAGAATCCGTAAAGAAGTCTTACACGAGCTTGGGCATGTCCACGGGCTTGAACACTGCAGAAACCCCAAGTGTGTAATGTCATTCAGCAATTCATTATACGATGTAGATAGAAAGACATGGAAACTATGTAGTTATCATTACGAGAAACTCGTTAGAACTGGATTAAAGTTATCTGATAAGCTGATTTTATAATCACCCCTTCTCATATATACCCAGGGGATAATCTAGATACCTCATTATAGTCATCATCTAAAATAAGGTATCCAAATAATATTCTATTAATTTTCATACCAGGATTTATAGAGGCTTTGATGGTAATTTTTCTCTTACGTATATCTATATTCTCTAATACGCCGACACCAGCGAATTTACTATCATTATACAACCCTAAATATAGTCCCCTAATCTTATTTAAGGATATAATCTTAACTTCCTTAAATTCTTCTTTAAATTTACTAATTAACTTTATGAGCCGCGACTTATCTAAAGCATCCTTAAAGAGGATATATATCGAATCCCTATCGAGGTATACACCGTCAACCTTCTTGGAGATTAGATTATATACTAGATCATCAATATACTTGACTTTAATCATCGCTGGCAATATAGTATTCTCGACCCTAACCTTATTCAAGTCAAAGGTAAGTATTTTTATATCTCTAAAATACTCACCCATCTTAAGTCTTCTGAAGATCTTCCTAGCTCCTAACCCTTTTCTCGATATGTATTTTGATACGTCGGCAAAAAATACGATATCTCTGATCCCGAGAAACCTAATTAATGGTTCAAGTTCATGTTTGTATTGTAGTCCGAAGATATGAGTAGGCTTTAAAACCTCAATCTTATATAACTTCAATGCTCTAGCGACTCCACCATAAATAAATCCTGTCGTATTTACCAAAACACCATCTACACCAGCGTCGAACGCCTCTTCAAGCATCTTCCTTGACCCTAAAACTATTGGAAGAAGATGGCCAGTGGGCGTTTTATCACCGATGAAATATGCATTAAATAACTCTGCATCACTATATGAATAAATAGGGTTATCTAAAATTGATAGTCCTATTGTACCAGGAGGCCCTATATCTGACTGACCTATATCACAGTCTATAATACCGATTTTATATCTTTCTGAAACTAGGCGGTTAGCTAAATAAAGTATAAAACTACTTTTACCAACATCTACATCGCCTAAAACGACAGAGATAAATCTTTTTGTACTCATCAGCATGTTAACTGCTTCATCCCATGACCTAGGCACAGGGTCCTCATTAATAAACTGTATCGAGTCTCTCGACCCTACCCTCAACTCTAGCAGACTATCTTCAACGGGTCTGACAGGCACCTGACGCCCAGAAACCACCGTTAAGCTACGTCCCTCCTCCATCACTGCGCCGAATATATCTGCCTTCCCACATTTCAATTTAATATATGCCGGACCTCTTACAAGTAAATACGTACCTGTCTTCAGCTCCACATCCTCTTTGATCAACTCAGACACCGTACTCTTAATCAAATAATAGACTCTTATCCTATAACATGCTCTAAATAAATTACATTACATGGCTATCTATTATCCTCTACTTTAATCCTTGGATCCTCTTTAATTATATCGACGATTACAATCGTATTCGTCCTTTCAATCTCCTCATGATTAATAAATTTCTCTAGAATCTGAGATACAAACTCCTCTCTATTCTTAGCCCTCGCAATAACTACAAAGTCATATTCACCCAATACATAATATACAGCCCATACACCGGGGATCTTAGATATAATCTCTCCAATTTTCTTATGGTAACCTGGACCGTACTTAGCCTTTACGAGTGTAATCGTGAAATAATCATGGCCCAAAATTTTGGGATTAACCTTGGCATAATATCCTTCGATTACGCCTATAGACTCAAGCTTCTTGATCCGATAATATATAGTTGACTTAGGGATATTCAGCTCCTTAGAAATCTCATCCAAAGATCTTCTGCAATTCTCTTGCAGAATATTTAGTATCTTAAGGTCAAGTTCGTCTAATTCAACTTTTCTCATATAAATCATATTTTAGATAGCCGTCTAGATATATAAATAATACAAATTTCCTATAGTAATGTCAATTGAAACATTATTAGGATATAATTACTTATATTAAATTAATATAACCGCGATTTAGACAAAATTACATTCTATTATTAAATAAAAATATAATCTAAATAATATTTAAGAGAGGGATGGAGCATTATTGGTGGGTATATTTTTGAATATTGTTCGGATTTTTACACAATTTTATAAACTATATCTAACACATTATAATTTGTATATGTAAAAAGAGGTGTATGATATGGCTCTTCTACCCGAGGTTCAATCACAATATGGAAGACTTCTATTATACATTGATGGCAAATTTGTAGAATCGGAGACTGATGAGTGGCTTGCCGTAATGAATCCTGCTAAGGGTAAGAAGATCGCGGAGGTTCCATTCGCGACTATCGAAGAGGTAGATAAGGCTATTGAATCAGCGGCTAGAGCCTTTGAGAGATGGAGGGAAACCCCTGTTCCAACTAGGGTACAATATTTGTTTAGGATGAAGGAGGCTATGGAGAGGCATAAGGAGGAGTTGGCCAGGTTAGTAGTCCAGAACCATGGTAAGACTATAGATGAGGCGAGGGGTGAGGTTAGGAGGGCTATAGAGAATATTGAGACTGCGATGGGAGTCGCATATATCCTGCAGAAGGGCGAGCAGTTAGATGATATTGCTAGAGGGATAGACGAGTATCTGATTAGAGAGCCCTTAGGTGTAGCTGGAATCATCTCTCCATTCAACTTCCCTGTAATGGTTCCCTTCTGGTTCATGCCATATGCATTGGCTGTTGGGGATACTGTAGTTATAAAGCCTAGTGAAATAACTCCTGTACCATTCCACTGGGTCATGAAGATTCTACATGAGGAGGTTAAATTACCGCCTGGAGTCGTCAATGTCATATATGGTAGAGCTAAGCAGGGAGCTAGGCTTCTTGAGCATAAGGATGTATTTGGGATAGCTTTCGTCGGGTCTACTAAAGTAGCTAAGATACTTTATGAAGAGGCTGGGAAATTGGGTAAAAGGGCTTTACTTCAGGCGAGTGCAAAGAACTATGCTATAGTGATGCCCGATGCTAAAATGGATCTGACAGCTACTAATCTGATATCAAGCTTCTTCGGTAATACTGGGCAGAGGTGTCTAGCTAATGCTGTACTTGTTCCGGTCGGAGAGGCTTATGAGAAGCTCGTTCCAAAGTTCATAGACCTAGCTAGTAAGATTAGGATGGGCTATGGCCTAGATGAGGATACTGAGATGGGTCCGATGACTACAAAACAGGGTAAAGATAGGGTATTACACTATATCGAGAAGGGGATTGAGGAGGGGGCTAAGTTAGTTTTAGATGGTAGAAATAAGAGTGTCCCCGAGTATCCAGATGGCTATTGGGTTGGGCCCACTATATTCGAGGATGTAACACCCGATATGACTATTGCTCAAGAAGAGATATTCGGTCCAGTAGCATCGATAATGAGGGCAGGGTCTCTTGACGAGGCTATCGAGATGGCTAATAGCACTAGATATGGAAATGCATCAAGTATATTTACATCTGATGGTAAGGTTGCAAGGGAGTTTAGGAGGAAGATTAAAGTCGGTAACATCGGAATAAATATAGGTATAGCTGCCCCAATGGCATTCTTCCCATTCGGTGGTATGAAGGAATCCTTCTTCGGCGTGATACATGGCCAGATAGATAGTGTAGACTTCTTCACAGATAAGAAGATAGTGATTGTAAGATGGTGGTGACGCACTCGATATGAGGTATACTTTAAGCTCTCTTCTAAGTAAGTTGATTAGCGTTGAGGAAGAGTTTAAGAATCTCTATTTAAAAGCTATTGAAGAGACTGACGACCACCACCTAAAATCTTTTTTAAATGAGCTTGCCTCGGACGTTGATAAACGGATTGAGGAGATTAATTGGGCGAAGGATTTCATAGTGATTGAGATGACTTTAGAGCCTATTATAGGCCCAGACTTAATTGAATATTTAGATAAAGCTAAAGCCGCCTTAAGCAAGGGGATTAGCCTACAAAGAATTAAGGATGTGGAGGAGGTAAGGATAGAGATGTATAGGAGGATTATAGATATGGTATCGAATATCTCTCCTGAAGCAACCGATACAATAAGTGAATTTATCGAAAAAAGTAAAAAAGTGCTTGAAGCATAAAAATCAATGATTTAATTCCTAAATCATTTATATATAATTCTAGGGTTTTAGGGTGAGTATCAATAAAGATTTTATAAATAAGATTATAGAAGAGATTAAGGTATCTATTAAGATTATACTAGAGTACTCGAGAGACCCTTTTGAGTCTCTAGATGATGCAAGAAAATACTCTATTAGATATCATTTAATAGTCATAGCTGAAGCTTTAAGTACATTATCAATATATTTAAGTAGGAGATTGCTGAAAAGGATTCCTGAAACACCGTTACACGCAGTTCATATATTGATGGAAAATAAATTGGTTAGAGGTGATGAGTATAGGGATATAATAAATATAATAAAGTTAAGAAATCTGCTTGTACATAGATACTGGATAATAAATGATGAAATTATATATAATAATATAAGAAGGGATTTTAAGAATATACTGGCATTCATCAATAGAGTTGGGAATTATGTCTCAAAAAATTAGATACTTCAGACTTGATAGATGGAGGAAAGGTAGGGTAATTACCACTATTTCAGATTATTTAAAAGATGTGGATGATATAATCCTAGCAATTATATTTGGCAGTTTCATCGAATTAGAATCATTTAGGGATATTGATATTGCTATATATACTCCTAATGTAGATATCGATAAAATCATCTGGTACTCGGCAGAATTAGAGTTGACTTTAAATATTCCAGTAGATATTATCCATTTAAATACAATTCCAACCGCCTTTAAATACTACGTATTAATGAAGGGTCTAGTTATATACGAGAAGTATCCGGGAATATATGAAGCCTTGCTAAACCAGGTTGTAGATGAGAAGTATCTACTAAATCACATCCATTAAAATTAAAGTTTAATTAAAAGTAAAATTGGTAATTAACTTACTTTCTACTCTTCCCCCTCCCCACCTCTTTCCTCTCCCCTCTCCTCACTCTCTTCTCCAAACTCTTCGATTAATTCCACCTTCTCTTCCTCGATCATTTCCTCCTCTTTAACCTCCTCTTCTACAGGCTTCTCCTCCGCCCACTCCTCTAAAGCCTCGATCCTCTCCTCTTCCTCAGGAGGCTTCCTTCTAAACTTCTTGAAGTAAATGATGATGCCTATTATCACACCTACTACTATGACGATGGCTGCAATGAGATAGTATAGGTTTGTATAGTCGTCGACCCATTCAGCAGTGATAACCTTAGGTGAATCTACGACGAATGATGTCTGAGGATCTTTAGAATATATGTCACCCGTCCATGCATTAAATTTCTTAGATAATATCCAACTTACTGGAATGGTGGTTTCCTCCACTCCTATAGAAATACTTGTTCCTTTGTCATACCATCCAGATCCATATACAGATCCATATTCAGATGTTACAGATACAAAATACTGTATTTTATATGTAGCAGTTAACTCTATATCATTCTCTAGATATCCTGTCCATGTACTATTTTTAACTCCATCACTCCACTCTAAGAATATATATTTAGTATTTCTATTAGATATCTCTCTTTCTACTTTAACACTTATGTTCCCCCACATAATATTGTTAAACTTTGCGGTACCACTAGCGTCTGTAATCATGCTCTTCTTAACTCCAGAACCATCTATAATTGTCACATTAATACCTTCAATACCAGTACCATCTTCAGTCTTTAGAATTATCTTAATATTTAAAAGCGTATCTATATGAACTCTATATTCAGCGTATATAGCCTGATATCCTGGTTTACTTGCATATACCCGTATCACATCATCACCAGGTAAGTTAGGTATATATATTGCCTCGAATATGCCTTCTTCATTTGTTACGCCATTTGAAGGGATGCTGCCTTTATCACATGACAAAATTAGTTCTACATCCTCAACAGGTATACCCTGATTATCCACTTTAATACTCAATTTAATGGATTCATTCGTGTATATTAAACTTTTATCGCTGGATATATTCAGGTTTAATGGTAGAATAATGCTGTTTACTGTTATAGATGTAGGCTCATATCCTGGAGCTGCTATAGATATTACAGCTTTACCCGGTTCTTCAGATAGGTGAAGTTTCGCCTCGACATAAGCAGAACCCGAGTTCATCATTACAGTCTCATCTACATCTATTACACTTGGATCACTACTCCTTAAAGATATCTTAACAGGTATTTCGGGTTTTGCAGGCCTACCCTGAGAATCAAGTAGCTGTATATAAATTGGATAATCTTCGTCATTTGCGATGAAAGTAGTATATGCGATTGCTGAAAGTATGGATGGGAAAGGCTCGATCGTCTTAACTAAGATAGTATCTGATTCATATCCCTCCGCAGATGCTGTTATGTTAGTCTCTCCAGGATGGCTTGTTGACGTAAAATCAATATATTCAAATGATTCACCATTCTTTATCACTATATTTTCAGGAACTTTACCATATGCCTCGGTAGAAGATGATAAGTATACTAATATATTCTCTTGGGCGGCTGCCGGTCTACCATTTTCATCTTGAAGCTGAACATATAAAAATGGATATACGTCTCCAGTCGCTCTGATATTAGTAGGTCCTATACCAAGCTTTAATTTAACTGGAGGGGGAGCGTAAGTCCTGACTTCAATACTATCCGATGCGAAGTTATTTGCGGATGCCGTCACTGCTGTAGACCCAACTAATTTAGTGGTGATAAAATCTGTATAAGCTATAGAAGAACCCGGTTTTATTACTATTGAATCATTAGATAAGTCTCCATATAACGTATTTGATGATGATAGATATACATCTATAACTTTAGACGCCACTATAGGGCGCCCTCCAAAATCTTCAACTTGAACTACAATAGCATTTTCATATGTAGCGTCTCCGGGAGGGAATACTGGTGGTGCTGCATATACTCTCAGGTATCCTATATCACTATCCGAGGGAACTATTACATCTATATAAGTTTTACCTGCTTCAAGACCTCTAGCCTGGACAGTAACTTCGAGTCTGCCTTCATTGCCATCTGAACTGGAATATAATTTATTATATATACAATATTCACCAGCATGTAATGTTACATGAGTCTCCTTAAAATAGCCTAGTAAAACATTTGAACTTGTAAATGTAAGTACTATATCTCTATCGGCATATGCCGGATATCCATTCTCATCGACTAGATAGGCTGTTATAAAGACGAATGACTTATCAAGTCCGTTTGATATCAGTTTTGATGGCGCAGCTACAACCATGATTCGCCTAGGCTTAGGACCTATAGTTGTTACAATATCTCTTCCACTCTCAAATCCACTTGCAGATGCTGTTATGATAGTTGAACCTGCGATTGTAGTCGGCTTAAACTTAGCAATCGCATATGTACTACCCGCCTGGATCGTAATTTCATTTGGATATACATCTCCTACTAATATATTGGAAGAATACAGTGTTATCCTAATATTCCCGGGTGCTCTAGCAGGCTTACCAAGAACATCTTGTAAAATAACTACTACATTAGCCTCCTCTGAAGATGAGGGTAATAATACATCTGGGTAAATATATAAAGCTAACTTCTTAGGATATCCAACTGAATACTCAGTTTTAATTAATATACTACCAGACTGGAATCCAGGGGCCATAGCGGTTATAACGGCTGAACCAGGCGTCTCACTAGTCCTAAAATATGTTATTACATAATGTGAACCTGCTTTTAACTTGACTTCAGAAGGCGGTTCAGCGGCACGCGTATCAGATGAAAACAACTTGATTATCACATCGTTATTCAGTTCAACTGGTCTCCCCTCAGAGTCTTGAATCTCAATATATAGGGGATACTCGCTGCCATCCGCTCCAACCGAGGATAGAGGCTGTTTCAATACTATTCTAAGGCTTTCACTAACATTTTTCTTGGAATAAACAGGCATAGTTGATATTGAAGTACTTAGAATCAGGCCTATTATAAAAATTATAAAGATTATATTTATTTTCATTATATACTGTAATTGTAGATATGAATATAATAATCTTTTGTATAAAGATTATCGACGTAACCCAGCTATAATATGGTGGAATTCCAATATAATTATAGCTGTTTAATTACTATAATTAGTAAAGGAAGTAAGAGATATATTGGTAACGAATTTTTCTCCTTGGCCCTTCAACATGTTCAGAAGGTCTATCTCTATGTTCATCCTGATTTCAAATTTTAACGCCATTGTCCTAGGTTTATTTGACTCTGGTTAACTAAATCCTCATATTCAACTCTAATAAAATTTCTATCCGGATATAATTTGAATCTAGCTATATCATTCTAATATACTTTGATTATATAACATTATTATCCGGATTATTTAGGTTATTATATTTATACAGTTGAGGAATATGCCTGCTAAAAGAACCGTTTATATATTCTTGTTATTTTTATGATGATAATTATAAGTATAGTCACTGTGAGAATTTTTATGTTAAAAAGGCTTAAATATTCTCTTTATACTAAGAGTAATATAATTCAACAACGATTCCTCTTTCATCAGTGATCCATATTTCAAGAGGTTTACCAGCCAAATCTCTACTTACATCAATGGTATATTTGCCTCCACCATAATTATAAAATTCTAATATATCAGCTTCGTTCCACTGACTACCATTAAAGTATAAAATTGTAAATGATTGTTCACTTAACTTTTCATCAGGTATCCCATACTCCTTATTAACTGTCAGATTTATCTCTAAATAACTATTAGAACTTACAGATAGAATAGTGGCATTTAAAAGTATTACACTCGTTCTATTCCATCCATAAAAGCCCAGTCTGGTCATGTTAATGGCTAACCTTGCAGAGATGCTTGAATAGGCGTTAGAACTGTTCCAGCTGAGATCAAGTACAGGATATGTGAAATCCATCTGTATATCATATGAAGAAAACGCTCTTAAAAGAAATTTAATCCAATAATCAAATTTTAAATAAACATCTCCTTGAAAAGCATCAATCTCGGTATTTCCATCATATTTCTGAGTAATACTTGCAAGTATATAAGTTAAAACCTTATCAAACTCCCTATTAATATTATCCAATAATCCACTTATATACTCGTGTCTAATACGCTGGTATGACGTGGCTGATTCATAAAGCATTGCAGCTACAGAGAGTATCAGTATTGCTATAACCAGGGTGGCGATAATCACGATTTGACCCCTTCTTCTCACGCTATACACCCCTTAATGTAGCGAGTCTCAGGTATATTAATAATATTATAATATCGTCTTTAACTGGGTTATACGTTGTATATATGTATGTGATTAAAACGTTTTCACCAGCTTTTATAAATACTTCTTCATCTACCACATTCGATATTGGAACACGGTTTAATTTTACAAGTTTTATAAATCTAGATCCTTCTTCATCATGCGTTGCATTATATATAGATATATTAAATATGACGTTGGGTGGGATTAAAGAGTTTATTACTACCTTTAAATCCCCTTCCCATCCCCTTCTAATACTCCAGTTACTATCGAAGATCAGACTATCTAAACCGTTATTAGCACATAACGATGATAGCATGCTATATCCAAATTTATATAATTCCTCGGTTGATTTAGTCGTACCTGGGTTAGGAGTTTTTAAAAGCATATATCCGACTGCAACAGCCTCTATAATAAGTACTGCTGAAAATACCGCCTCAAGTATTCTAGCCACCCCCTCCCTCTTCATTCACTCATCCTCCATACAGTGAGCTGTGCATAATACGTATTATCACTTATCCTAAATAATCCATAAATGGTCTCGGTCTTTAAACCGGCTACTGGAAATGAATGACTTCTATAATCTATTACAATAGGCATCCTAGGCCTAGATGCAAAGAATATACATGATCCCCCAGTGGTGTCTACCAGTAGTCCAATGAATATGACATCCTCTGTAATCGGATTAGCAAGTTTATATACTCTAAAATTGAAATGACCTTTATTAATAATCCTTCCAGATTCACCATTTGTTTCATTTACAATTGGATTTCTGATTATTTCTAAATCCGTTGTAAACTCGATTGCTTCTCGCACATGTATTGCGCCTGACTTTCCGGAGCTACTCAAATTTACTATTAAATAATCACCGATATTAATTAGATTTAGAACTTGTTTACCCACCCATATCCCTTGAGACTGTAGCCCATAATAGTTAACAGTTACTAATAATGCATATGCAGCTTTTTTAGGCTGAGACGGTGCTTCAGGCTTTTCAAAGTTTAATATGGTTGTTCCATCTAACTTTGTTAAGTTTCTAGCTATAGTATAATTATATCCTAATGCTTCTTTTGTTTTGTTATAAACTGCGCATAGAATTCCTTCTACTAGAGCATTTGCTGCATCCTTACCTACATAGTCTACTACTTTAATCTTATACTTGACTGGCACTTCACTGTCAGAGTCGAGGGGCTGTATAGTAATATTTAATGCACTTTTTATTAAGAGTCTAAATCCATAGATCCAGTGTCCATCTTCATATATACCTAATAATCTGCCTACAGTTTCAGGTGGTATGTACTGTGGATTTATAATACCCTCATATTCATATATAAGCCTATTCAACTTATCAATATCAAGCTTCTGTAGGTCTCCGGTAGATGCATGGACGCCGAAATCGATCAAGTTGGTCTCATTTACGTATATATTTGAACCCCAGTCTACTGGATAGCCAGGTGTATATAGTATTTTATCGAATAATCTATTTGCAACATCCTTCAACTGCTCCTCCTTAACCAGAGTGAGTTGATTAACTACTACAGAGTTCACAGCATAGAATGAATAGCTTAATACGAGGAGTAGTATCGCAACTGAGACTATATATTCATATACTGGATGCATTAAGACACCTCCAACCTACCGATTCCAATAGTGACATTCATGCCCTCAGATCTACACCAGATTACTGGATATCTAACTCCACTATATAATGTAGATCCAGTTATAATCCTACCATTATCGACTTGTATAATCCTTACATCTGTTGATATATTAATTCCTCCAGACAGGTATAAGTATGATTCGGCCTTTACAGTTGGGTAACTATCTAGGTAAGCCCTTACAATCCATGTCCCACTTTCATTCACAATTTCTATGGCATATCCATATCCATTTACATCATCCGGGATATCTATAATACGATATATTATACTACTATTATGGCCTAGGTTGGCTATATTAGCCATAGCGATTATCTCAGATGATACATATTCAGATATGTCTCTTAACTGAGTCTTTGCAGACTCAAATTTAACATGCATATTCAAGTCGTTTGCATAGAATATTACGATACCTAGTAATCCAATTAAAGTTACGGTTCCAATGACGTGGGGAAGTGCTACCTGAGGCATATCAACCACCAAATATATTAATCTCTACTATAGATTTAACAAATATAACCAGTGTATCATAATTTTCATCTAGGGCTATTGTACGGCTCTCCGACCCAGTCGAGTTCTTCACTATAAACGTAAGCGTACCAGTCGTATTTATTCTATAATATTCCACAGTAATATTCTCACAAGTGGCAACGATATATAGGCTTCCCGATCCAGTGAATGACCCTGGAACTAACTCAATGTAATGCACCTCAACTACGTTTAGAGTATCGAATACAGGTTCATAAGATTCATTTAAGCCTTTAGTAAAATTAAATACGCCTAGATTCAATATCCCTATCCTAGAATAATTAATTACTACCCATGCACCATTAGACTCGATCGTATATACATTACCCAATGGATATTCATTATTAACTACTATCAGGCTATCGGTCCCACGGAGATCCTCTCTCCCAGATACTCCAACAAGGCTCCCGGCTCTATACTTAAGTATATTACAACTATTTAAATATATAGTCTTGCTAACTGTTCCATTATTTACTTCGATTGTGATATTATCTGCATTGGCTTCAAAATAGGGGCCTCCAGAGACTGTATTTATCCTGACATATCCCGATGCACCCTGCTTACCAGATACCTCCTCAATTATCTCTGCTAGGTTCATATATACGTCTTTAGCCTGCTCGAACTCGACATTCTGAGATTGGTAGGCAAATATATTGTGTGCAACGAACATTATTACAATTGATATTATGAGTAGAGCACTTACAAGTATTATCGTTGATACTATATCAGATACCCCTAACCTTCTTTTAATCACCTTAAACACCTATTGAAAGTAGTCTCGCGAAATATGGGAGGAATAGTATTACAATTATCGTCAGTATCGATAATATCGTTGAGTGTAGGAAACCTGCAGACACTCTTTCACTAGACGTCTTTCCAGCAACTAATCCACTCAATACAGCGTTCAATACAATTGGAGGAAGGAATAGAGTCGCAAAGCTTGTGAAGCTGAATGCGAATTTAGCGAGTGCAGCGAGGTTCTGTACAAAAGATAGGAATATCGCTGCAGTGAATAACGTGATTAACCCTCCTATATAAGGTATCAATACAAGAGGCTTCACACTACTCTTCTTCTCCTTATCAAGAATTAGTATTTCTTCACCGAATGAAGCTAAAGCCTCTAGAGCCTCCGGAGTGCCTCCACCTACGTCGATTGAATCGATTAATAGGAATAAGTTCATAGATATGAACCAGTTTTTAGACTCTCTCATTTCATCCTCAAGGATCTTACTGAGAGGTACACCCCACTTAAGTTTATTGGCTATAATCCTCAATTTCTTGGAGAATCTACCGTAATCCCTCTCCGATAAAGTCTCTATACACTTCTCAGGGCTTAATCCAGTCTTCCTAGCCTCCACGAGATCTCTAAGGAAGTTTACGATCTCTTCACTCATTGCAGCAGTCTCTCTAGAATATTTAATATCGAATATAGCGGGAGGAAGGAATAACACCATAAGCGCTATAGCTAATCCGATAGAAGAAGCTAAACCCATATTCAACTTAAGTATATCTAGTATAAGATAGTCAAACGGCGCCTTCAATGGCGAGTCGATAGGTACATAATAAGGTACTACAATTAAATACATAACCAGTATAGCGAGTGGGATAGTAATGATTAATGGCTTATATGGTCTCCAGTCTGCAGTCGGATACTTCGGGCTTACGGCATCAATTAAAAATAGGAAGAATCCGGTTGTGAATGGGAGGAAGAAGTATGAAAACACTATAAATGTACCAACATTAAATAATGCGGCACCAGCTGGGAATAACCTCGATACTATAAATATAACATAGATACCCAATGCAAGTAATACCGTTAATATTATATAACCCTCCATAATCATAGTGATTCTATCTGCAATAACCTTAATCTGCTTAATCCTCTCTTCAAATATTGTAAATGTCTTTCTCTGGAGATAATGTACTATATCTCCACCAATATTCAATGTAGATGCATATCCTAATAGGAGATCCTTCAGTGACTTAGACGGCAGGTTTGAAGATACATTTATAATAGCACTAACCGGATCCATTCCAAATGCCTCAACCTGCATCTTAATCTCCTTAGCCGCATCAGCCATCCTCGGCATCAGCTTAACATTCCTAAGCCTATCCAAAGCCTTATAAGGTGATATCCCGCCAGCAGCCATAACGCTTATATAGGCAGCTGCATACGGAACCTCAGCCTCTAAACCAGACGCCCTATTTGCAGCCGCAATATTAGGATAAACCCTCATTAATAAATAAGTGATAAGCGGAAGAGCATAGACACTCAAACTATATAATCCATAGAAGGGGTATAACACTATTGATAATATTATTGATACTATAAAGCTTATGAATGTAAACAACCCAATTATAGATGCATATACCTCCGGATGGAGCTTTATATTAGCGGAATTCAATTTCTTCGGGAGATCCCTATCAAGTGCGAGGAATAACCTCCCCAACCAATCAAACTTTGAATATGCAAAGCTACTTATATCCATACTATCCTCCTATTCAACCAAATATTCAATATCCAATATTAACACTAACTATATTTTAAGATACACTATATTTATATAAGCTTTGGATACAATTTTTTGATTAAGGTGTTAACATGATTAGAAGGAGGCGTGGAATAAGCCCAGTTATAGCCATAGTAATCTTAATTGCTGTTGCTGTTGCATTAGGTATTGCAGTTGCATTCTGGGCAACCGGATTAATAGGTACACTAGGTAAGGTAGAGAAACTAGAAATAAGAACAGCATATGCAGAAACAAAAGGTAATGGATGGACTATTACGATGTCTGGAGCCAATACAGGGACGGCAGATATAACAATTGTCCAGATAACAATAAATGGAAGACCATTTTCTGGTACTATTAGCTATAGTATAGGAGAGGCCTCCTCCAATGGAAACACAACTTTTTCGGCCTTTACCATCAAGTCGGGGCAAAATTTCGACCTTCAAATATATCTCTTCTCCACCACGTCAGTTACATATTCTCATGGCCAAACAATAGAAGTTGCTTTAATTTCTGGGACTGGAACAGCATTTAAGAGAACGGTAGTTCTTCCATAATTTCATTCTTTTTATCTCTTTAATTCATTAATATTTAGCCTATAGATTTTTATTATATTAGTTTCATATATTTTTATAAATCTTCCGTCAGATTCATAGTGTTCAAACATTTTTCTATCATTATTCTTATCATTAACTTTACTCCAAATAACAACATATATTGAAGTCGTAGTAATATTTATTTTTAATTCGTTTCTCAAATATTTTATTAATTCAGTAGGATACATATATACATCGCCTAAGTATTTTCTTCCTGTGTATATTGGGAGATACATGTATTCCCATCTAGCTATACTTATAAATACAGAGTTATTGGGTGTATTGATTTTTATCCATCTGAATGTGTTTAGAGCAGTATATTGGTAATATCTCAACCCCGTCGACCGGATACTTTTTATATATAGTGGTATGTTTAATGACGATATGATAAGTAAGGTAATCACTGTGAATGTGATGAAATATCTGAATGTTTTATTTATGTTTGGATCTGGGGTTAGATTTTCAATATGTGTATAGTAATATTTCTTGATGTATCTCCATATATATGGAAAAAGTATTAATGTCGCATATCCCGAGTATGGGTAGAATCTCCACTCATCATCGAGAAATATTGTTGTAAGTATTGTTAGAATGATCCAGCTAAATAAAACTGTATATATGGGATTTTCCTTCTTCTTTATTAGATATACTCCTAGAATTATACTTATTAGTAAAATTGATACTCCGAGGAATCCGTTCCATTTATATGCCTCCTTTAAAAATGGTGATATCATGCTAAGTGAATCCGCTATAGGGTCTTTGACCTCAATTTTTAGGTGTGACCATGCAGCCCAGTTGGAAACTTTCTTCAGATGAAATCCATATTTAAATATGAAATCTAGTATACCACTGTATGCCTTCGGCATAGAAACTATCGTTGCGATTGAGACTGTGATTGAGGTTAACGAAGCCTTTAATAGTCTATAGTCTCTTGTGATAAGTAATGTGTATAGTCCCCCTATTAACAGGCTTCCGATTAGCAATAATGATGATGTATGGGATAATACTGATGCTAATGTTATTACTCCGATATTTATTAGCATCCATTCTTCTTTCAATTTGTAATATCTTATTATATATAGTAGCAGATATAGTGTGAATACGAGTCCAAGTGTATTTGCATATAATCCAGTTGCGAAGAATGTGATTATCCAGAATCCATTAAGTAAAGCGAATAATATCGCTGTGATCTCACTCTCATAATCTCCATAGAATTCAAGCGTTATAATATATAATTCCAAGAATGCGATGATATTTAAGAATAATATGTATGCTCTGCCGATAAATAATATATTAGATACATCTTTAAATAATCCATATAAAGAGGCTATAATTAAATATATTGCTACATCATTAATTTCAAATAGTGAATCAGTTTTTCCATTATAAATATCTAGTGATCCATAGCTATACGTCAGGAAATCTCCACTTGGATTAGCTGGATAGACAGGTGTTATATATAAATGAGTTAACAATAGACTAGTATAAAATACAAATGTTATTGAAAATATCAATAACTTCACTGGAGTATATCTTATATTAATTTTTCCCCATATGCTTTTAATAGGGCTTATATATAGTATCAATATAGTTATAAGTAGGCTGAGGATTAGGGATATTTGATCTACTTTTTGAATTATAGAATATTCAATGAATGCTATTGGTATAGTAATTATATTTGACAAGACGATATATTCTGTAAGTATATGAAGTATTCTAGTATTCATTAAAATATATTATATTATGGAGTTTGCTTTTAATGCATATAGTATCGCTAGTAAGCCAAATAAAAGCTGAAGTCCCCAGCATTTAAGCACGAGTTTCTTCTCGGTGATAGGTTTTTTATACATAAATATACACCATAGTGCATGCATTTTAGAGCAGTATACTTTTCCATCAGGCGTATTTTCGCCTACGGTCCATCTCATTCGATCATATAATCTTATGAAAAAATTGATTATATATGGCATACATGCTATTATACCCACGGTTTTTATAGTTCCTACAATTATTGATGATGCTATGATTGCCCCTATCATGTATGTTCCACTGTTGCCAATGAATATTTTAGCTGGATAGAAGTTATATTTGAGAAAGGCCACTAATGATGATGCTAAAATAAGCAGGCTTAATGCAGACTCTATGGATCCATATATAAATGCACATATAGCTAACGATAATGACGTAATTAATCCCAAACCGGCTTCTAATCCATTGAAACCAGCATAAATATTAACTGCATTAGATAAAAATGCTACAGATAACACAGCAATAGGCCAAAATAAATATCCTAAATCTACTGGTCCAATAGGTGTTAAAGTAATTATAGTACTTCCGACTTTATAGGATAAGAATGGCATCCCTATAACTAAAGACCATGTTATTAAAGCCTTTTTACTTAGAACCAGTATATCATCTAAGAAGCCTAATATGAACGCTAATATACTTACTAATATTACAGTTAGCATAGACTTAGGGTCAATGTTTAAAAATCCACATAATATTATACCAGTAGAAAATCCTATAAATAATGAAACGCCTCCAGCATTAGCTATATATTTATTTCTATGCAAGTCTAGGCCGACGATTCCTTTTTCATTAAATTTTTTTATTAAGATAGGCACAGTTTTATATGTTATTATAAATGATAAAACCATATCAATGATTATTATTTCTATTATAGGCAAATCCATCAACCTAATTAAATAGTTTCGTTATTTAAATTATTTACGTGCAATAAGTAAAATTCTTGGATATACAAACCCTATTGTCAGATTAAATAGTCCTAGCATATGATCTATGAGTAATCTTATAAAGGATTTTTTACTATATACGGGAGCCTCCAAATATTGTATTTTTACGATTTTAAAATTAGAATATTCACATAGATTTCTAATATGTTCAATTGTAAATAATGAATAATGCTTATCCATTTTAGAACTTCTAACATATCCCCCATATGTACTCCAGGTTTTACAAATCGATTTGAAGATATGTGAAGACGCCAGTATCCTGCATTATCGGCTATTAAGATTAAATATCCACCTTTTTTAAGGATTCTATATGCTTCTTCAAATAGTTTAAAAGGGTATCTTAGATATTCGAGTAAGCATTTAGAATATACGAGATCTATGCTCTCTCTTCTGATAGAGACATTTTATTTAAATCAGCTAGTACATTAGGCCCTTCGTAAAATCTATATCTATTCTTATGTCTCCAAAAGTCTCGTCTCCGCAACCTATATTTACGATGGAGAGCGTTTACATCACTAACATAAATTGATTGATATTTACACAATAAATTATTTAGTTAGATCTTCAAATATAGTATATCTAAATAAATAGGAATTGATAATGAATTTATCATATGAAAATACTGCTGTGTCCAGAGTATTTTTTATCCTCAGATTGGAGGAGGTGAAGTGTGGTTTTGGAATGTAGCTAAAAAATCTTGCGAAAAGAGGGCATAATATTTATGTTATAACGTATAAATATGCAAGACATGTTTTCAATGAATACAAGAATGGAATAAAAATATATAGAGCTGGATTAGCACCTATAAAAAACCTCAATCATATATCACGAGAGCGTTATTTCAAGGCTTTGGAATTTTATTTCATGGTTCTAAGCTTAATTTTGATATCATTATAGCTTCTCAAACTTTTCCTCTAATTCCTTCCTATCTGCTGTCTATAATTAAACGGAAGCCGATTATTGCAGTATTTCACGACGTTTATGGTTTTCATTTTCTATTAGAGATTTAGAGATAAGGATTTTCTGAAGGGGTTAATTAGAGGTTTAACCGAGTATATAGCATTAAAGTTAAAATATAATCAAGTAATTGCAGTCAGCAATGTAACAAAGTCAAGATTAATAAAGAATTCTATATCATCTGATAAAATTCTGTTGTATATGGAGGTGTCGACTTAAATTTTATAGATTTCATATCCCAAAAAAGTCATTCCCACTTCTTATATATATAGGCAGATTAGTTAAACATAAAAAATTGATACTTTATTAAGATTATTTAAAATTATTGTAGATTTATATCCAAAAGTTAAACTATATATTGTAGGAATGGGTCCTGAATATAGCAAATTGAAAAAAACTAGCTGAGGATTTAGAT
>Ga0190367_1000670_pt1 | contig 23196 bp, 18 predicted proteins | sample 4872181011_MG_FD_171838 | JGI IMG/M metagenome (GOLD analysis project Ga0190367, IMG submission 171838) | Hydrothermal vent microbial mat bacterial communities from Southern Trench, Guaymas Basin, Mexico - 4872-18-10-11_MG | ecosystem: Environmental > Aquatic > Marine > Hydrothermal vents >...
TGAGCTAATGCCCGTAACTCAAGGTCTTTACATGTTCTTTGCGAGAAGCTCTGTAAGATGGGCTGAATTAATGGCAGCCATACTCACAAGTATGATGATACCTTTAGCGCTTTTTGCGGCTGTTCAAAAATCGTTGGTTAAGGGATTAACAACCGGTGCTATCAAGGCTTAAAAAAGATGCAATAGTTCAGAAAGGAGATTTATGATAGGGGAAGCTTTACTATTTCTCCTTTCCTAATTGAGTCATATGCGGCTAAAGCAATTTCAAGAGCTTGTCTACCGTCATATCCTGTAGCCCTGGGCTCTCTATCTTCTTTAATAGCTTTAATAAAGTCCTCTATCATATTCAAATCGGCATCTGGACCAAAATATCTCCATTCTAAAGGTTTCCCCTCTTTTACTAAAGTTACATTGGAGACGAACGCATCAACTATGACATAACCCTCTGATCCATACACAGCCATGTACACATCCCCCCATATAGGCCATGTGTCAGGTCTTGACCAGCTACAGTCTATACTTCCTATTATTCCTCTCTTGAACTTAAGAGATATCAGTCCAACATCCTCAACCTTAAGGTAATTTCTTATGTTTAAGCCTGTAACTGCATATACTTCTTCAACCTCATCACCCGTATACCACCTCATTAAATCAGCTACATGAACCGTGTGATCCATTATAGCTCCTCCTCCTGCTAGATCTGGATCACCAAACCACCCTCCTGGGTACTTACCGTGATTGGTTGACATTATTGAAAGTATTTTTCCAAGATCTCCTTTATCTATAAGTTCTTTTATATGAAGAGAAGCATCATGATAGCGCATTACGAAGGCTACCTGAAGTTTTATTCCATATTTCTTAGCAGCAGATATCATCTCATCGGCATCTCTCAGATTCGTAGCTATGGGCTTTTCTACAATAACGTGCTTGTTTCTCTCAGCAGCCGCTATAACGTGTTCTTTATGTCTAGCATTTTCAGAAGTAACAATAACGGCGTCTATATCATCTCTTTTTAATAAATCATGATAATTAAGATATGTATCTTTTACATTGTAAGCGGAGGATGCCCTAGCCAAGCGCTCTTTATCATCATCAAAAATAGCTACCAACTCAGCACTTTCTAGCTTTTTTAAAACTTGCGCATAGTTCCAAGCATGTATATGAGCAAAGGAGAGTATTCCAAATTTAATCTTTCTCATAGTATATCACCTTTAAGTGGTAGCTTTACAGGTTTATTTTCCATTATAGACTTAACAGCTGCTAAAACAACTTCAAGAGTTTTCCTAGCTTCTAACCCTGAAATAGGAGGTTGAGCATCTTCAATTATAGATCTTGTAAATAGGTTAAGTTCCTCATAATATGCATCTTTGTATACAAAAGTATAGTCAAATGCCTTTTCCTCAGTAAATACCTTTACTGAAGATGTAGTGTGATTATCTACCTTGAGAATTCCCATATTACCTACTATCTCAAGATATGTCGTAAAAGGAAAGGTCTTCGGCATTATCCAGCTACCCTCTACATACCCTACAGCTCCATTAGAAAATTTTAATACAGCATGTACGTAGTCACATGCTGTAGCATTCCTTCTTCTTAAGACACCTCCTCTCGCATAAACTTCGCTTACCTCACCTATAGCCCATCTAAGGAAGTCAATATCATGAATGCTCATGTCGATAAAAACCCCTCCTCCCAATTTTATCTCGTTGTGCCAGGGTGCCCAATCAGGGAAGGGTGATTGCCTATAGGCTCTAACTATCCTTGGCTCTCCTAACTCTCCTGAATCTATAATCTTCTTAGCAGCTACATATTCCGGCCAGAATCTTAAACAATGAGCTACCATGAACTTCACATGATTTCTTTTACTAGCTTTTATCATTTCATCAGCGTCTTTTAACCTGAGAGCGATGGGTTTCTCCACTATAACATGTTTTCCATGCTCCATGCTTTCCACAGCTATTTCTTTATGAGTATATGTGGGTGTACATACATCTATAACGTCTATCTTATCTTCTTTAAGAACATCTTTATAATTTTTATAAAAGTTTTTAACATTATATTCTCTAGCTAGCTTTTTTGCTCTTTCTTTGTTAATATCCACTACAGCTATTACTTCAGCATTTCCTATCATACTCCATCTGGCTATGTGAATACCTCCCATAAACCCAGCTCCTATCAATGCAACTTTTAGTTTTTCCATGGTAAATTCCCCAATCTATAGACCTTTCAGTATTTTATCAAGAGCCTCGGAGTTATCCTTAGCTGCTCTTATGCCATCCTCAGGGTATCTAGGTCTCTCAAGATCAGGATAAAATTCTGGAGGAGCCTCTACATTTAAGAAACCATCGTATCCAGAGTCTTTTAGAAGATTTATTACGTTATTCCAGTTAATACTTCCTTTTCCTACATGTCTGAAGCCCTTTAATCCTCCTACATTTTCATCAAAATCTTTTACATGTACCATAGCTATTTTTCCTTTAAGAACTTCTATCCAATGTTCATGATAACCTAAAGCTACAATGTTACCTACATCAAAATACGCCTGAACATTACTTGAGCCTATATCATCTAAGATCTTTGCAAATTCTAAAGGACTGTAAAGAAATTTACTCCATACGTTTTCAAGGCCTATAATAACCCCAAGATCTTCAGCATATTTGGCCGACTCTCTTAAACTCTTTACGGAATTCTCATATATTTTTGAGTAGGATATTGCTGGATCAGCTACTCCCGGTACCACAAGAAGAACCTTTGAACCAAGATCATGTGCTAGCTCCAACCCTTTTCTTATATATTCTAATCCTTTCTCTCTAACACTAGAATCAGGAGATCCTAGATTATATTTCCAAAACACACCAGTGGCAACACTAGATATCTCTAAGCCTAAGCTTTCAGCCTTTTCAACATACTTCTTTCTTTCATCTTTAGATATAGTAGAAGGCTCAAGAAGATTATCATCAAATATTACTTCTACACCTTGATATTTTAGTTCAGCAGCTATCTCCATAAGCTTTGTTATTTGAGGTCTTTCACTATACTCAAAACCTGTTATAGTCCATAGATTAAGACCTTTTTTCATATGTATCTTACCTGATACCATAGATAGAGTTTGCCCTAAAATGTTTGCCATAATATATAGTTCAAAGATATTTTAATTATTATAATTATTTTTAAAATAAGATATCTTTATTTAATTAAATAAAAATATAAAGTACAAAGTTATTTTTCAGTTAACCATTTAACTGTTTGTATCCAAAACTTAGGGTAGTACTCCCATCTAAGAAAGTTTATTCCCCAATGTGGACAGGGATCTGAGGTAAAAGCCATAGTTTTCCCTTTACCATACTCTCTGACTGCTATGAAGGGATCTTCAGCCTCTCCTATCGTGGCTAATAATTCAGCACTCTCTTTAAGTATAGTTTTATTATAGCCGAAAAATGGAGGACATTTATCCCAAGGAATATCTTTCATTATTGGATGATCGGGTTTGATAACCTTAACATAGGCTCCTTCAGGTGTTTCAACTCTATCATCTTCATTAAGTATATTTACCGGAAGCACTTCTTCTACTGGTGTTCCCTTCCACCCTGAATGTCCATATCTACCAGCAAAAGTTACCCAACTTCCTGCCATAATTAAACTTCCTCCCTTTTCTACAAATTCTTTAATAATTTTTAATCTATTAGGGAACGTTAGTTTTTTTCCATACTCAGAAGGTGTGTAAAATTCTGGAAAGAAATAAAGAACCTCAGCTTCAACATCACTAAGTATCACAACATCATACTTCGATAGTTCATCTAAAGAGCGAGGAAATCTTCTGTAAGCTTCCCATGTGCTCATATGGGTAACTTTTATTTCTAGATCACTTTCTAGGGCTTTTATTAAAGGCTCACCCCATACTCTTACGTCTAAATTCTTTATTTCCATTAAAAAAGGAGAGCCAACAAATATAGGACCTACCAAGACTCCTGAATCTCCTACGTACAATACTTTTATTGTCATTCTCTTCCCCTCTTAATGAATAAAATAATCATCTTTAAAATAATATAAATTATGTTGTTATTTTTCTATTAGAATAATTATTTTTTATTTTGATTTAATTTGATTAATAATTATTAATTTTAAAATAAGATGAAAATTTATATGAGATGTACTTGGTGATTGGCGGGTAAGTAGTATGAGCTCAGATAAAGCAACTAAGATAATACTTTGGTTTGAGGAACTAACCAAAGAGGATGTACCATTAGTAGGTGGTAAGAACGCTAATCTAGGGGAGATGCTTAGGGCTGGGATACCGGTACCTCCAGGGTTTGCTGTAACAGCATATGCGTATAAGCTTTTCATAGAGAAGACCGGTATTAAGGATAAGATATACCAGATACTTAAGGAGAAGGCGCCTAAGGGTGCTAAACCTGAGGATTATATGGAGGCTAGTAAGGAGATAAGAGAGCTAATAGAGAAGACTCCTATGCCTAAGGAAATAGAGGAGGAGATAGTTAAGGCTTATCGTGAGCTTAGCAAGAGAATTGGTAAAGAGGAGGAATTCGTGGCTGTTAGAAGCAGTGCTACTGCAGAGGATCTTCCTGGAGCGAGCTTCGCTGGTCAACAGGAGACATTCCTTAATGTGAAAGGAGAAAGAGAGGTTGTGGAGAGGGTGCAGAAATGTTGGAGTAGCCTGTTTACTCCTAGAGCAATATTCTATAGGGAACAGAAGGGATTTCAGCATGAGAAGGTGTTGATAAGCGTAGCTGTACAGAAGATGGTTAACGCTAAAGCTGCTGGAGTTATGTTTACTATACATCCAGTTACAGGTGATAAAGGTAAGATAGTCATAGAGGGGAACTGGGGCTTGGGAGAGGCGGTTGTTAGTGGCGCTGTAACACCTGATGAATGGGTTGTCGAAAAATCGACGCTTAACATCGTTGAAAGAAGAATAGTCGAGAAAAAGGTTGAGTATGTTAGAGACCCTAAGACCGGTAAGACTGTTCATGCAGAAGTACCCCCAGAGAGAGTTAAGGCTCCATGTCTAACAGATGAGGAGGTTAGGAGATTAGCTGAGTTAGGAGTACTCATAGAGAAACATTATGGAATACCAATGGACATAGAGTGGGCCATAGACAGGGACTTCGGTTTCCCAGAGAATGTGTTTATAGTACAAGCTAGGCCCGAGACTGTATGGAGCATGAAGGAGGAGACAAAGCCTGAGGCAGAAGCTAAAGCTGTATCCGTTGCAGAAGCAAAGGTTATTACTAAGGGACTTCCAGCCAGCCCGGGCGTGGCATATGGTAAGGCTAAGGTTTGTCTATCTCTTGAAGACGCTAAGAAGTTAATGAAGGAAGGAGACATACTCGTTACAACAATGACTGATCCTGATTGGGTCCCTTATATGAGGATAGCTTCAGCCATAGTTACAGATGAGGGAGGTATGACAGCTCATGCCGCTATAGTTAGTAGAGAGTTAGGCATACCTTGTATAGTAGGCACCAGGGACGCTACAAAGACCATGGTTACAGGTAATGATTACACGGTAGATGCCAGAGCTGGTGTGGTATATGAGGGTAAGGTAGAGGAGCTTATCAAGGAAGTTGAAAAGGAAAAAGCTCCAGCAGAGGCAGTAGCGCCGATGGAGATCATAGTGAAGCCGATCACAGGTACGAAGATTTACATGAATTTAGGCGTACCTGAGAAGATAAGGGATTACAAGAATCTTCCCTTTGACGGAATAGGACTAATGAGAGTGGAGTTCATAATGGCAAGCTATGTTGGAGAGCATCCACTTTACTTACTTGAAACAGGTAGAGAAGAGGTCCTAGTCAACAAGATGGCTGAAGGGATAGCTATGGTAGCCAGGGAGATATATCCGAGACCCATGGTAGTAAGATTTAGTGACTTTAAGACAAACGAGTATAGGCAACTGAAGGGAGGTGAGAAGTATGAGCCACAGGAAGATAACCCAATGCTGGGATGGAGAGGGGTATCAAGGTACATAAGTCCTCAGTATGAGAAAGCTTTCAGATTGGAGATACAGGCTATAAAGAAGGTAAGGGATGAGATGGGACTTAGTAACGTATGGGTAATGGCACCTTTTGTCAGAACGCTATGGGAAGCTGAGAAGTTCATTAACTTACTTAAAAGAGAGGGGCTTGAAAGTGGTAGAGACTTCAAAGTATGGGCTATGGCGGAGGTACCGAGCATAATATTCCTAGCTGAGGAGTTCTCTAGGTATTTCGACGGCTTTAGCATAGGGAGTAACGACTTAACCCAGCTTACATTAGGTACAGACAGGGACTCAGCGATATTACCTAAGATAGACACTAGGTATTTCGATGAAAGAGACCCAGCGGTAAGAACAGCTATAGCCATGTTAATAGATAAAGCTCATAACTCTCCCTATGGATACAGAACAGTTTCAATATGTGGACAGGCTCCAAGCGTATATCCCGAGTTTACCGAGTTTCTCGTGAGACAGGGTATTGATAGTGTTAGCGTAAACCCAGATGTAGTAGCTAGAACCAGGGAATTAGTAGCTTCAGTGGAACGCAGGATAACGCTTGAAGGATTACTTGGAATAGGTAGAGAATATAAAGACGTCGAATACAAACCTAGAAGAGGTCCAAGAGCCCTTTCTCAATCCTAAAAAATTTCAGGGTTTAACCTTTTAAACTCATCAATAAAGGTTTTAACTACTTTTTTAACGCCATTTACATCCAGTTTCTCAGTAGTAATAACGAGATCTGCTATCGAGTAGTCATCTATATCGACTTTATAATACTCCTTAGCCCTTTTCCTATTACTTCTCTCTCTGGTAAGCACGTTTTCTAAGGCTCTTTCAAAGCTTATCCCGTCTCTACTAGCTATTCTCTGAGTCCTGAGGTTTAAAGGAGCTGTAAATATAAGCGCAAGGTCAACGTACTTCCTTAAGACCCATACAGCTAGATGTCCATCTACCACCACATTACCTTTTTTCGCTTCGTTTATCGCTCTCTCATCTACCATTCTATCGATGCTTGGGTCCTTCTCAGCCAGTTCGTGAAGCTTGATTAGGCTTATGCCTTTCTCCTTAGCTATCTGCCTAAATAACATACCATTAGATACGTACCTAAGCCCGTAAGTCTCAGCTATGAACTTAGAGTAAGTAGTCTTACCTGAGCCTGGTTTGCCACTGACAGCAATGGATATCTTCTTCATCATTTAACTTGTGTAACTAGCTCTCACAGCCTCCTTAAGCATCTTGCTAAGGCATTCATGACACATATATCCACCAAAGGGCCTGCCTGGGGGTCTGTGCCCCCTCCTTTCCTCTCTAGCTGTCGTTTTAGGGAAGCCTCTCAAAGGCTTTTTACAGACAGCACACTTAGGTACATCGTGCTTTTTAGGAATCACATGTAAGGAAAGCCTACCTCCAGGAGTTCTCACAAGCTTTCTCTTAGTAGTCCTTGACCTTAACGATGGTCTAGGCATATCCTTCTTCCCTTGGATGCTAAGTTTCAGGAATAATATAAAGGTATTGTTAAAAAGGGAGCTCATCCCATAATTAAGATAATGCCCTAGGCTAGGATGCCTTAGCCGGCCGTTCGCTGTGGCCGGGCACGTGACGGCCCGGCGTGCGCTGTGCGTTGGCCGGGCTAAGGCCTCTGTATAGCTTAAAACCACCAGTTAATAAATTCTCCTCGATATGCTCACTTAACTCGATGATCAAGTGGTTCTCGCTTGCTAACAACCTGATGCTGCTCGCCAAGGCCTTGAGGTAACGATGAGAAGAGCCGGGGACTAAGGCAGGGGTTGGAGCTAGCGTACAGAGCCAAGGCGGAGGTGTGCTCCGCCCCCAGCGATGTAAAGCCCCAGCCCCGATTAAACCAGCTCACATGCTAAAAATAAAGGTAATTATGGGATGAGCTCTTTTATCTGGATAAGTTTTAATATTTATTAGTACTTTAGAGCTAATATACTTTGAGAAAAATAAAGGAGGGTAAATATATTGAGAGCGTACCTGATCACCTCAGTTATAGGACCTTTACTGCTTGACGAAAAAGGTAATATAATCGATAGTGAAGGATGGAAAGGAGGAGTAGAGGATGTAGCCTCCCAGCTTTTAACTCTTGATGAAGGAGGTATTCCTGAAGCTGTCTTGGATGTAGTAAAGCGTAATAAGGAAAAAATAGAGGAATTAATAGTAGAGGACGAAAATCTTGCAATAAACTGTAGAGGAATTTTAGAGGAAAAAAGTATCAGAGTTGAACCTAGCAATAAGGTCGCCAAGGCTTTTAGGGCTAACATAGCTGTCTATATGATAAAGCTAGGTCTTTCAGAAGATGAATACAGAAAATTTACATACGATGTGTCGCTAGCGTTAACGAGGAAGAAGGTTAGAAAAGCCGCGGAAAAGAGGGATCTCTTCATAGCACAGGCTATTAATGCGTTAGATGATGTTGATAAAACAATAAACCTGTTTTCTTCAAGAATAAGGGAATGGTATGGGCTTCACTTTCCAGAGCTTGATGAGATATTAGAGGAACATGAGGATTATGTAAAGGTAGTTTCACTCATAGGTTCTAGAGAGAAAATAAGCAAGGAGCCTTTGATGAAAATAGGAATCAAGGAAGATTTGGCTGAGAAAATAGTAAGTGCTGCTAAAAAAAGTATGGGCGCCGATATAACAGATTTCGATATAGATGCTATAAGAAACGTATCAAACATAACTTTAGAGCTGTTTAAAGCTAGAAGACGTTTAGAAAAGTATATTGATGAGGCTATGCTGGAAGTAGCACCTAATGTTAGAGGACTAGTAGGCCCTCTCTTGGGTGCAAGACTAATCTCGCTTGCAGGTGGGCTCTCAAAATTAGCTACATTACCTGCTAGCACAATCCAGGTTTTGGGGGCTGAAAAGGCGTTGTTCAGAGCCTTAAGAACAGGAACCAGGCCTCCTAAACACGGTGTGATATTTCAATATCCAGCCATACATAGGTCTCCACGATGGCAAAGAGGGAAAATAGCCAGAGCATTGGCGGCTAAATTAGCCATAGCCGCGAGGATAGATGCGTTCTCAGGCGAGTATAAGGCAGATGAGTTAAAGGAGGAGCTTGAGAAGAGAATTGAGGAGGTGAAAACATTATATGCGAGACCCCCGCCTAGAAAAGAGAGGGTGGTTAGTAGAAGGGGTAAGAGGAGAAAGGGGAGGAGGAAGTGAAGGTTATCAATGTATATCCTCATGAGAGTTTTAAAGGAGTTTACTGGGTAGAATACGAGGACGGATCTAAAACTTTAGCCACTGTTAATCTAGCTAAAGGCGTTCGTGTATATGGAGAACAGCTAATCACACACAAGGGTGTTGAGTATAGGACATGGAACCCCTATAGAAGTAAGTTAGCTGGTGCCATACTTAAGGGTATAAAAATGATGCCTATCAAGGAAGGTAGTAAGGTACTTTATCTAGGAGCAGCCTCTGGAACTACACCTAGTCACGTCTCTGACATAGTGGGATTAAAAGGCATTGTGTATGGCGTAGAGTTTTCTCCAAGAGTTATGCGAGAGCTTATAGAGAAGTGTGTTATACACAGGAAGAATCTCATACCTATATTATCTGATGCTCGTTTTCCTACGAAATACGCCTATATAGTAGAGGAGGTTGATGTAATATATGCTGACATAGCGCAACCCTTCCAGAGTAAAGTAGTGGCTGACAATGCTGATATGTTCCTCTCTGAAAAAGGTTACTTGATGCAAGCTATAAAGGCAATGAGTATAGATGTTACCAAGGAGCCTTCTGAAACATATAAAAGAGAAATATCTCACCTAGAGGAAAGAGGATATAAGATAGAGGATGTAATTCATTTAGAACCTTATGACATAGCGCATGCTTTCATCATAGCTAGGAGGAAATGATCCGTCTTTGAAGAAGTTTTATATAAAGGGTAGAGATGCTATTAGCGATGTAATATGGGTAGAAGAGCCAGGGAGCTTGTCGAATCCGGCGGTATAGACGTTGAATGGTTAATCAATGAGTTAAATAAAGCGTATGCTGATGAATGGATAGCATTCTTTTATTATAAGCTACTTTCTAAGCTTTTAAAAGGAATAGAGACAGTTACATTAGTGAATGAGCTAAACAAAATAGCTATGAGAAGATTTAAGCATCAGGAGAAGATTCTCCAGAGAGTTCTTCAGCTGAAAGGAGAGCCTGTGATGAGAATAGAGGATTTACCTAAGCTAGCAAACTGTCCTTATGTAACTATACCTGATGATACCTCTGACCCTAAAGCCGTAATTAGAGCTGCCTTGGAAGCTGAGAGGTGCTCTATCAATGTTTATAGTAAAATACTTGACAATGTAGTGTCTGCGGGAAGAGACCCAATAACCCTTCAGTTATTAAGAGAGTTATTAAAGGACGAACTAGAACACGAGGAAGTCCTTGAGAGACTATTAGCTGAAAAGTAATCCTCTTTTTATACCGTAAACCTAATAAACATTGAGGATTTAGGCCTTAAAGAGATTCTTATCTCTTCTCCATCCTTCCCTAGCACTTTACCCCATTTTATCCATTTAATCTCTCCCTCCTTAGGACACCTTAAAGTAGTTAATACTTCATCATAAGAATGGTTTATAAGAGCTACTAAGTAATCCTCACTCAGTTTAACATACTCTGTTTCGACCCTAGGATCCTGACATACAAATAAAGGTCTTATACCCGATAATTGTAAGAGTGCAGAATATATTCTATGGTACCCTTCCCTAATTCTTTTCAGAGTTTTTGACCGGGCAAGTATAAGTTCTAAAGGATACCGTGAGAACACTACGTGTCCTTTACCTCTTTTAGCGAGGAAGATTGCAGGTCTTTTATTACAGGTAGCTATTATTTCGGCATCAAGTGGTACAAATGGGGAGGTTAAAACATCCTCTTTATAGTTTATGTAAGTTATCTTATCGCCAGCTTTAAGTGGATAGAGGTTTTTAGAAAATTTTATCTCTATACTTTCTATAGGCTCCCCTATCATACCTGCTTTCAAAGAAGTTTTCACACCAAAAACGTCCTCCCATATATGTGATGCTGACATATGCGGCCAGGTGGCATATCTTGAGTATGAGTAGTACAACGTACCTCCTTGTTTCACCCATTTTAAAAGCTTACGCCAAGTGACGGTCTTAAGTCTACTTATTGAAGGAACTATGATAAGTTTGTACCTTTTAAGGTTAGCATACTCTTCCTCCTCTCTTACGAAAGTTATAGGCAGCGAGGCACCCTTAGCTTGCGTAAAGGTCTCCATAAAACTCCTAGCTTCGTCTTCTACAGGCATGTTATGAAATGGAAAACGCTTATAGAAATGCTCAGGGACTAATACCGCAGCCCCTCTTTCAATAAGTTTAAGATCACTGTCTATCTCAGTAAGAAGCTTCGAGAATTTAAGAATAACGTCAGCGACAGGCTTCTTACTTCCATCAGATCTGAAAATACCAAAGCTTAATTCATGAGGCTCCCATAAGTAAGGCTCATCTTCCTCCCTTTGGAAATCTGAGAAACACCATATAAAGACCCCTTTTGCTCCGAGCATTAATGCCGCAGAAAGAATAACCTCTATAAAGCCTGCATGGCTCTCCTCATCATACAGAGAAGTAGGATAGCCTACCTCCTCTAATAATACCTCTTTGCCTATACTCCTATCATACTCTATTATTGAGGCATAGGAAAAAGTGTGTCTAATAGGATCTATGTCATAGAGATAAATATGGGGTGATAAATAATCAACATATTCTCGCACATTTTCAGGTTTTAAGTATATAGGTTTATTATAGGATACAGAATCGCCTATTGAAACTGGCCTATTTGGATCAATGCTTTTTATAACTAAATAAAGTTCTCTAAGCCATGACGTGAATTCCTCTAGATTAGTAGGTTTATTTACATGTGTTATCTCATTACTAAGTATCCATCCACCTATGTTTTCATATTTTTTAAATCTACTAACTACTTGTGAGATAAACCTAGCAGCCCCATTAATGGCAGTAGGTGTGTAAACACGGTTATTTAAATCCCAAGGTAGTGGCCAATTCTTACCAGACATATGACCTACAATAAGTGAAGGAAATACAACTATCTCATATTTCTTAGCTATCTCTAGAAACTTCCTTAGTTTTATTTCTCCTTCTCGCTTAAGATTACCTCTCTCATCGCTAAAATCTGTTGCTAATAAAAATATTCTCAAGGAATTAAGTCCTATTTCCCGAGCTTTCTTAAGATCATCTTCTATAGATTTTTCATCCCATCTGTTCCACATCTGAATGTTATTAACCCTTGACCAATAATTTGCACCTAGAAAAAATTCATGTTTCATGATTCAGCCCTGCACGGGTATTTCATCGCAAAACATTGCTCATTTCTTCCGAGCCTCATCATGCTCATACAGGTTTCATTTCGTGGTGAAGCTTTATACTTATCTTAAACGAGCTCGGCATGATTTCCCTCAAACATTTAGGACACTTATTGCCATATTTCTTAATTACCTCCTCTATGGAAACTAATCTATCACCACTATAAAAAATATAGGAACAATGTCCGCATACTATTCTAATAACCATACTAACACCAAGATGAAACAACAATTTTAAACGTTCTAAGATGCATGAAACTGTTTGGCGCCGGGGCCGGGATTCGAACCCGGGACCACCCGGTTAACAGCCGGATGCTCTACCAGGCTGAGCTACCCCGGCTCGCTATAAGTTAAAGAATCAACTATTTATAGATTACTAAATGTATATTTGCTACATTTTTTATTAAATTAAAAGCAAAAACTTGTTTTTATATTTGTTATAAAGAAGAATATATAAAGGAAATCTTTAATCTATTAATATTTTACTTTTTTTATGTTTAATGCATACTTCTTTAAAACATGTTGAACATCTTCCTCCTCGCATACAGCATAATATTCATCATTACAAGACCATATTCCAAGGAACTTTGGTTTGATACCTTTTACTATATAGTCAAGTACCTGATCATAATATAATGCATCAGCATTTTCCTCTATCTTTCCATATCTTTTATTCCAATCCCATGAATTAATATAAGCCCCACTATCATCCCTTCTAAAACCTATTTCGCCTATGAATATATTGTCTTTACCTAGAGAGGTTGCTAACCCAAGTAACCTAGCAATTATTATGACATTAGGTCTAAGTTTTCCACCCAAAGCGCTGTATTCCCATATATCATAACCTACTAGATCAAGTCCTATCTTTGAGTAAAGATAAAGTATTTTAATAAAATCATCTTCAGTACCACCGTAGTAAAAAAGTTTCGCTAAAGGCAAGTACTTCTTTATTGTAGAATATGCTTGAATTAATTGAATAACACAACTATCACTACTAAGACACCCCGTTTGCTCACTAAATCCTATGTAAAGTCTTTCCCCCTCCTTCACTATATCCTTAATAAGCTGGATAACCTGTTTATCGGTATATACTTTGTCTAAATACCCTCTCCAAACCCATTTAGGATAATATTTCTCACAAAGAAATAGTATGAAAACCGTCCTATTATTTTCAATATAATATTTTAATGCTTCCAAAGATCTCTTAAGCCATTTTTCAATTCCTGGAACCTTAAGACCTCTATAACAATCATATGCGAATACTATACCCGGGTATGCCCATTCAGGAACATTAAATATTTCACTCTCTGAGCCCCAAGGAACGGTCCATATAACCATTCTGACCTTACCTGGTTCAGCGTTAAGTTCGCTAAATCCAGTTAATAACATTAAAATTAACAATATTAGGGCTGATAAGCTATGATTCTTCATATGTTATTTAGGAACATCCATAGTATATATTTTTCTATTTTCCGTAAAAAACTTCAAGATTAATAATTTATCCAAAAGAAGGTGGTGCCGGGGCCGGGATGTATTCTCCCGGGTATTTACACTTACCCAGAGATTTGAACCCGGGTTAACCGGATTATGAGTCCGGCGCCCTCGACCAGGCTAGGCGACCCCGGCTTCATGATAGATCTTATAAGATTAGATTTATCAAGGTTACTCTTTTATTTTCCCATAAGTATGAGAGGTAAATGCAAAGCTAACTTTAAAGGCTTCAAAGAGGATATTAAAGGGGTAGAGGGGTAAAGATCCCTAATATCCGTGGTCTCCTTCTCGAGGACGCCCTCTCTAACATACTTTCTACCTGCTTCTATTCTTCTAACTAAAGATCTATATTCTTCCTCGTTAACCAGGTCATGTTTAAATTTCACTTTAATAAGCTCCTTAGAAGATAGGTAAAAAGCCTCAGCTATATCCTCTCTTTTTAACCACTTAGTCTCATAATTTAAAAGATCTACCCATCTTCTTGCTTTCTTTATAAGCAATCTATGCTCATCTAGCGTCCTAGCAAGCAGTTTATAGCCGTATTTCTCAGGCTCTTCAAATGCCTTACTTCCTGGGTCTAGAAGTGGAGCTAAGGGTGCTATAAATGCATTTAACCTTGAGGCATTATATTTCGAGAAAAGAGTATCTATATATTTAACAGTTAAAATCGAGCTTTTTATATCCTGACCTGGTAAACCTATCATGAAGTAAAGATCTAATCGTTCAAATTTTAATTTTGTTACTTTTTTTATAAAATTTTCTAATTCATTATTCGAAAAATCTCTACCGAATCTCTTTCGAATCCCCTCGTCATGTGTTTCAGGAGATATCTGAACAATAACATTTTCCCCTAGTTTTCTTAGCTCACTAAGAAGATCAAAACTGGGAGGTTTAAAGAATTCTAAAAGAAACGTAGTGTTTATGTTCTCGTCTTTAATATATTTTACCAGCTCATTTACCCATTTTATTCCCAATACTTGAAGATCATTAATTATGAAAATAGGTATTTTAAGATACTCTGTAATAGATTTAATTTCCTCGAAAACTGTTTCTGGGCTTTTTAAACCTATAGTTTTTCTAAAAAAGCATCTTGAGTAAGCATACTGACTTCCCCCACATGTAATACAGTTCATCCAGCACCCTTTGTATGGTAAAACTGCTCCTATTGGGTTGCTCGTAAAATTAGCATAGGGAAACCATGAGAAAGGATCTGCACTTCTAATCGCAGACCTTACTAATAATGCCGTATCTACTCTATATTTATCAAGGTTTTGAGGTGCCGTTAGTTTTTTACCTATTCTGATGCTACTTTTGCTTTTCCAAGCTAAGTTAGGTATCTCCTCTAATTTTTTACCTTCAAGTAACATTTCTATGGCATGTTCTCCGGTATCTCCTAGGACTACATAGTCAACATACTCTTTTTCTAGTATTTCTCTTACAAAGTAAGTAGCAGAGAGGCCGCCAATAACAACGGTAGAACTTGGATGTAGCTCTTTAATAATCTTGGCTAACTCTAAAGCACCGTTAACATGAATTAACCAGTGAAGATCTATACCATAAATCCTCGCCTTAAGCCCTTTAACGTATTTCCTTACATTAATGTTCTTCATAACTAGCTTTGCGGCTATGTTAGCTATTCTAACTTTAAACCCTCTTCCTATAAGATAGGTAGCAAGTGAGAGGAAACCAATGGGGTACATGTCGAAGATAGGGTATGAGGGAACTACGTCACTTATCGGTCCCAGGATCCTATCTCTGAAATCAAACAATGCGGGTGCATGAAGCAGGACTAAGTCATATACACGCATAGGTGATCATTAGTGAGGAAACTCTTGGAGATTATAATATATAGCTTCTTCCTTCTTCCCATCTATTACCTGTTATATGTACTTCGGCTCCGCAAAATTCACACTTATTGTTTTCAGTTAGTTTCCACTTAATAATACTAAATCCTGCTCTCTCTATAACAGGTTTACCACATTTGGGACAATAGGTGGTTTCACCTTTATGGCCTGGGACATTTCCGACATACACATACAGTAGTCCCTCCCCTCTACCTATCTCCCAAAGCTTAGTTAATAGCTCAACAGGAGTTGGCTCTTTATCGGCATATTTATACATAGGGTAAAACCTACTTATGTGAAGAGGTGTCTCAGGTCCTAAATTGTCTAAATGCCATCTGACCATTCTTTTAAATTCATCTTCAGAGCCATTAACACCGGGAATTACAAGATAAGTGGTTTCTACGTGAACTCCTTTTCTTTTCATCTCAGTAACAGCATTTAATACTGCATCTAAGTGACCACCTATTATCCTAAGGTAAGTCTCCTTCTTAAACGCCTTTATATCGACATTAACAGCATCTATGTACGGTATTAACTCATTTAAGGGCTCTAGGTTTATGTGTCCATTAGTCACAAGTACGTTCTTAAAACCTTTACTTTTAGCTAACTTAGCCGTATCAAGTACATATTCATACCATATGATTGGCTCATTATATGTAAAGGCTAAAAATGGAACTCCGTAACTTATCATCATGTTTATTATCTTCTCAGGAGGAATAGCCTCATCTTTACCCTCTGTCAGCTTGACATGGGAAATCTCCCAATTTTGACACCATGGACACTTAAAATTACAACCTAAGGTACTTATACTTAATATAGGTGCTTGAGGATAAAAGTGATAGAGAGGCTTCTTCTCGATTGGATCAATTGCCGTGGCGGAGACTAAGCCATAAATGAGAGAGAAAAGTTTCCCATTTACGTTTTTCCTCACACCACATGATCCTATTTGACCTGGTGAGAGAGTACAGTTCCACGGGCAAAGCTCACATTTAACCTTGTTTTCATTAATTTTCCTATAAAAAAGAGCCTCCTTTATGGTGTTTTTATCCATCGATACATATCCCAGGTATTAAACCTAAATAAAACTATAGTTACTAAGAAGTAATTAAACCTTTATAGCTCAAACACTATTTTCTCGTAGCCACTAATTTTGCTTCCTTCATTCACTCTTATTATCAATATATTATCTCCAATGATCTCCGCCTCCCCTGAAGCCTCAACGTTAACTATCTTAGAGTTAAGAGGAAAGTACCAATATGCTGAGAATGGGTACTCTGCTACCTCTTCCTCATATATATTTTCATAGTAGTTTACTCCTTTAAGGGGATTTCCTTTAAAGAAAATAAAGTAGACTATATATGGTTCTTCAGGCTCTCCTTTAAAACCTATGTCTACTCCTATTACACGCGGTCTTACTTTTTTACCATTAATAACTACTTCCTCTTTATCGAGAAGAGCTTGCATATTGTGAGCTAATAGGTCAAGCTCCTTTTCAAGCTTATTAAAATCGTCTATAATTGATGCATAGTACCTTTCAAGGTCTAAATATTCAAATATTATTGTTTGATAAATTTCAAGTCTTCTAGTTACACTAAAGATTCCTATGGCATGTATGGGCTCTATTTCGTTCACAAAAAACCCCTAATGAAAGGACTAGATTAAGTAATGTCGGCTTTATAACCTATTTCAAGAGAACATATTATATTTATTTTCTCCCTTAAGAAGATAAAGAGGATAAAGTATTTCTTTACCAAATTTAACTGTATTTTGATGTTGAATACTTCCGGCGCTGAAGTAGATGAAGACAACTTACCCCGCTGAACCTTTATTCATTAGTTTTATATAATTTTTATCATTCATTTAATTAAAATAAAATCGTGACAATGATATATAATATTGTTTATATAAAATAAAAGAATTTTATACATAAGTTTATTAAAACAAAAATAATTAAAGTTATATACCGAAAAATCCTATATAATCACCATACGCCACAATGTGATCCTTAATATGCTTCTTTAATTCAGTTAAGGTATTAATATTAGCTGGGATCCATGTATCTAATGCTAACATCCTGAAAATGTATACATGGTAAGATTTGGGTGGAGGACATGGACCGTTATATCCTATTTTATGAAAATTGTTAATACCCTGTATTCCCACATCTTTAATTATTTTCTTGCCTTTAGGTAAATTCTCTGGAAGCGAACCTAGTGTAGGTGAAATATTGTAAAGTATCCAGTGAATAAATGTTCTTCCTGGTGCTGTAGGGTCAAACATTATTAAAGCAAGACTTTTTGTCTCAGGAGGTAAGTTACTTACATTCCATATTATGGGAGGTGATATGTCTAAACCTCTACAACTATATTTAAGAGGAATATTCTCTCCCATTTTAAAGGCAGGGATCATAATTTGGAATCTCACAGGTATATAAAGAGTCCAATCAACTAGGTTTAATTCATGAGAGCGCAAAATAAGAATATCTGTAGCATCCTCCTCACCTTCTATATTAGCTATTACCTGAAATCTCAGATTGCCAGAGGTTGGAGTATATGTACTTAAGTATATATCTATTGGTTGAGAGGCATTAGGTTTAACATTAAACCTTGTTGGAGAGAGCGATACATTCCAGCCAAAAGGTAATGGGCTTAGAAATTTAAGTTTCACATAGCCTTCTGGATCATGAACCCATAGATTTTTAAATTTAACAGATGCTATTAATATTCTTTGGTGTCTTTTCCCAATATATGTATTAATATTACCTATTTCTTTCTTACCCAATTTGGTAATTTTCTTTAAGCTAGTACCTTCAGTTAGAAGAAAGTTTATCTTTCTATGAGGAACCATTATAAGAGGTGTTTTTATTTTCCATCCTATCTTTCCACAAAGTATTAATATACTAGCATACCATTCTGAATGAATCCCTGGGTCATCAAATTGAAAAGGAATATTCATCCAAGGAGTGTATACTATGCTGTCGTTATATATCTCCTTTAATCTACTTACGGGATCATCCTTCTCGCCCCAATCTTCCTCTATCAAGATAATTTCTTTTATTTTACAACCTTTCTTTATATTATTAACTTTAACTCTTAAGTGTGAATTTGTATCATTAACTATAGCATAAGGAGGTAATTTTTTGATAAATCCTTGTTTCTCGTACTCCCAATAAGCTGTTGGTACCGAATCTTCTAATGAAGATGCTGGAATAGGTTTAATACATGTTACTAGTAAAAATGAAATCATTAAAAAAGAAATAATACCCTTGAATAATAAAGCCCTCATTTTTATAACCTCTTTAGTTATTAAAATAGTTTAGATACTAATTAGTTTATCGAATAATTGAGAAAATATTTTTAATCTAACAATGAATTTAAAGTTGGACATTCACTGCCTATTTCTAAAAAGGAAGCTTTTTAGATCAATAAGTTAATGAAATAGAGGAGGTTAAAGAAATGTTTAGACCTCAAAGGATGTTAAAGTTTAGGATAATAGTTCCAGTAGAATATGAATTGAATCTTCTAGATGCTGTGGTAAGCTTTGGAACAGTTCATATGAGTTCTGAGGTAGAAGATATTATCCCTACCATTCCACAATTGCTAAAAGATGTCATGGAAAAGAAGATAAGCTATAAAGAGCTAGATATCGAAGCTACCGCTGAGTTTGTTAATAAGATGTTAGGGCCGAAGAATGAGTTGAGTCTCGAGATAAATAGAATAAAAGAGCTATATGAGAAGTTATTAAATCTAAGGAATGTACCTTCTGTTATCTTCAGGTCTATACATAGATCAGTAGAGACATATCTGAAAGACATTAAACTTCCAGAATGGGCTTTCTGTAGCTCACATGACTTTAAAAGAGCCATTGATATAGAGCTAGATAAGCTTAGGAAAAGAGCATATGAGTTATTGATAGATGTAGCCGAAATATTTAAAGCTGCTATAACTTATGAACACATTGTTAGATTTGAATTATTAGAGAAACTTAATGAAAAATATGAAGAGATTTATAGAAACTTACCAAAAATAGAGGAAATATTATTAGAATTATTAAAACTTAAGTTAGCTCAGAGAATTATTGAGAAAGGAGAACTTGATCTTCTGATCAAGCTTAATGTAGCTAAAAACGATATAGCTTATCTTCTTACACGAGAAGGATGGAATAAGGAAGGATTCCTTAACACAGTAAAAGACATTGTTCAGTCTAATGAGCTACTAAGTGCGTTAGAAAAATTAGCCGAGAAAATTGAGCTATCATTAATTGATGAGAAATATTCAAAATCTTTAGAAGAAACATTCAAAAATATAAGGTCGATAATAACATTATCTCTATTTATCTATAAATCAGAAAAACTTAATAATATAAATCTATTAGTAAAAATCCTAAATGAAAAGGACATTATTAATTTAATAAATGAAATAAACGACATAAAAGTGAGAAAGATAAAGAGAGTTTCAATTAAAGGTGAAAAAAGATATGAAAAAATTAAAAATCTACTGGATAGGTGTGAAGAGATAAATAAGGTAATTAATGAGGGCTTAAGGTTTGATATGTCTTTAGGACATAAAAGCATGGATAAAATTATAACACAATACTCTAATATGCTAAATGAATTTGTTAATCTAATAAATGAAATAGCTTCATTTGAAGTGTTTATTAAGGCAGCATTAAAGGTTCAAAGATCTTTAAGGGAGTTAAGAATCTTAAAGGATAGAAGAGTGTGTATAGCAGAAGGGTGGTTACCTAAAATATATGAAAAAGAGTTTAAGAACAGAGTTAAGTCCATGATACCTAAGATTATATACTTTAAACTAAGAGAGGTAAGAAGCGACGAGGAAGCCCCATCTTTTATCACTTCGAGAGGTTTTCTTGGACGACTCTCGGCAATAACCTTAATGAGAGGTATACCAGGATACTGGGAAATCGATCCTACCCCGATTTTCTCACTTCTATTTGCTCTAATGTATGGACTCATGTTTGGAGATATAGGACTTGGGATAATTTTAACGATTTTCGGTTTATGGCTTCTAAAAACGGGAACTCCTTTCTTAGGAATAAGCAGGGAAGGAGCTAGAGATTTGGGCATCGTAGCTTTTGTGAACGGCCTCTCATCAGTAGTATTCGGATTTTTGTACGGTATAGCATTCCTCGTAAGCTTGTACAAGCCGATTTTCTTAAGTCCTTTACATAACATGGAGGAAATGATGGGAGTAGCTCTCCTTTTCGGTGTTGTTCAGTTAATACTAGGTATGTCAATTAATACAATTAATAAATTAGCTCTTCATGAATATTACGAGGCTTTATTAACCGGTACAGGACTATTAGGTATAATATACTATATAGGAGGGGCTTACTTAGCCTATCATGTTATAATATCAGGGTATGATTTAGGAGTAATGTTATCTCCTAATCTAATACCTGTAACATCTGCAGTTGTAGGAGCATTACTGATGGTTCCTTTAGCTTCATGTATCAAGTCTAAAATTAAAGGGGAGAAGGAAGGAATTATGGAAGGTGTAGTTGAAGCCATGGAAATGTTAATAGCTTATCCTGCTAACTCACTCTCATATATACGATTAGCGGCATTCGCCATGGCACATGAAATATTTGGAGAGTTAGCAATAAACATGTCAACAATGATGGGAACCATACCTAGCTATATATTCGCGAATATATTAGTGCTAGGTATAGAGGGGTTCGTAGTAGGAATACAAGCCTTAAGGCTAATATTCTACGAGTTCTCAACCAAGTTCTTTAAAGGAGAAGGTATTAGGTACGAGCCCGTATTACCCTCTAGCTTAATTTCTCTTCCTACTAAGTAAGGTTAAAAATTTAAACTATTTATTCTCTTTTATGTCTCAAGGGCCCGTGGCCTAGCCAGGAAAGCCTAGCCCTGAAAGGCGACGGCCTTCTAAGCCGTAGATCCCGGGTTCAAATCCCGGCGGGCCCGCCACCTCACAATTCTCCCCTTTTAGCCTCCTTTAGTGCGTTCTCACATATTTTTGAGATGTTCAGACCGAGTTCCTTCCCATTTAACTCACATTTGTATTATTTGTAATGCAAATTGAGAATGTTAAGAATAGGTAGGGAAGATGGGAATGGTTTTAAGGTAGACTGTATATCTTGTGTTGTGTTTTGTGTGAGAGTGGTTAGATGGGAGAGATAAGGACAGAGGATGTTCATGTAGAAAACACAGGGGATCTGATAGACCTCTATATACCATAGGGGAAAAGGGTGATGAGTTGTTTATTAGAGGTGCTGAGCTCAAAAGAAGATGGGCAGCTCAGGTAATACTTCCGTATTACCTGTGCAAAGTTGGCCTACCTTGATTCAAGACCTGTAGGTATGATTCAGTACTTGCCTAAGCTGGATGAGAAGGTGGTTGAGATAACATGCGTCTTCGTGCCAGAAAGGGGGAATTTCAGGAAGGGAATAGGTAGGGCTTTTGGATGAAATGAGAAAGCTAAAGCCGTACTTTAGCAATGAGCCACCTCAGTGCAGGTTTGTATCCGTAACACGAGTTTTACCGTAAGAGGGGATTTAAGCCTGTGAGCAGGGACGAGCCCTTTCTCCTCCATTATTCTCTAAAAGAGGGTTCTCTTATTCTTAAATAGGTAAAGAATACTTAAATACTTGTCTAGGTTAGTAGTTTTAATGTCAAGAGGTGTGTTCCCGCTCCTCTTGCTGCTCAGCTTCTTACTTATCTTCTCAGGCATAATGCTATTTTTAGCTGAGGAATTTCAGGTCTCGGCTAATTTCATGAGAAAGAGACTTAGGTTCCGAGGAATTTACCAGAGATAGTTTTCTAAAAATTGCTGAAGTTTAAAATAATAATAAGAAAAATTTTCTATTTAACAAAAGTTTTGTTTAAAATTATTTATCCCTTCCTGTACCCTATTAAACCTAGTATTAAATACTTACGAATGAGTGGGGCAAAGCATATGCCTGGAAGCATCCCTATGACGCCAGCAGCTGCCATTTCACCCCATTTAAGCTCTAACCCATGAGTCATGAAGCTGGCTATGGTTACAGTTAGTGTTTGGCTTCTTGCTGTCAGGACAAAGGCCATGAAGAACTCATTCCAGCACACTATAAAGGTGAATATGATGGTGATTAGTAGTCCAGGGGCACTTAGTGGCAGTGAAATCTTGAAAAATATTTGTAAAGGCGAACAGCCATCTACTATAGCTGCTTCCTCCACTTCGCGGGGCACGCCCTCGAAGGACCCTTTTAATAACCATATGGCGAAGGGTAAGTTTAAGGCAGTATAGGTTATGACTAGGGCAAATAGGGTGTCATACAGGTTTAGAATTCTCCAGATCATATAGAAGGGTATTACTACTGAGACCACGGGCATCATACGCGTAGTGAGGATCCAATATTCTATGTGCTGTTTTCCTTTAATGTTAAACCTAGCCAGGGCATAGGCGGCGAAAGCTGCAAGGATAAGAGTTAGTATAGCCGTGGATGATGCTACTATTGAGGCTGTTCCTCATTCC
>Ga0190367_1000671_pt1 | contig 23190 bp, 28 predicted proteins | sample 4872181011_MG_FD_171838 | JGI IMG/M metagenome (GOLD analysis project Ga0190367, IMG submission 171838) | Hydrothermal vent microbial mat bacterial communities from Southern Trench, Guaymas Basin, Mexico - 4872-18-10-11_MG | ecosystem: Environmental > Aquatic > Marine > Hydrothermal vents >...
CCATACCGATGGAACCCGATCGGTATGGCGAGAACAGCCGCAGCCCGCCCGAGAGAAAAAAGAGCAATGACTGTCGGGGAAATGACTGAAAGATGAAGAACTTAGAAGAAACTAACAGAACTTGAAAAACATACACAAAGGAGCTCTCAGTGTAAAGGAAGTGCTTTAGAAAGGGGGGGTTAATGTTGAAAAGTTGTTACATTTCGTTATGAGGATTATCTTGATTTTCTCCTTAAAATTCTTAGAGACTTATAGATGTTGAGGTGAGTATTGTTTTCTCATATTGTGAAGTATTTCTCATCTTCAATTCCTGTAGTTGTGATTACTTTAGCAATATATGTTCCTGAACTTAACGCAATACTACACTGTACTTCTACATAATTTACTTCACCAATATTTACATCTATATTAGCGTTAAGTTTTACACAGTCATCAATGACGTTTCCGTAAGTATCTAAGATGTAGACTGAAGATATTGTTACCTTAACTTCACCTGAATTCAGTACATACACCTTAACAGTACTTGTAGTGTCATTCACAACATTCACACCAATTATGGTTATCTCTTGAGCGGGACTCAGCCTTAATATGCTTAGCTCTCTAGTAACGTAGCCGCTCATCCACATGTATATTAATGTGGCAGTAGTTACTCCAATAATCATTAATAGTACTGTAGTTACGATAACATTGATACCTCTAGACATCACTGTAGTTTAGGATAGTAAGGATTTAATAAATGGTTCTGTTGATTAGGTGGATACCATTCCAATTCAACATTCAAAATTCAACATACACAAAATCAACAGAACCCTTCAGCTGAAAATTCATAACCACATTGACATTCAACTTTAATTTTCGACCTTCAAAACCTACGTATTGCATGTCGAGATTGAATGAATTTTTCTAATAAATTTAAATCTTAGGAAACAATAGTAAGTGTTTAGGATACTTTTTAATTAAAACTTTGATACTGATTATCCAGTAACGAGCATTTAATACTTCTTAATAAGCAGTCAAGCTTTGAAATACATACATGTACAGCACAATCTCTTGCATGGAGAGTCATGTAAATTATGTAAGGAAAGGTATTTAAAGGATTTTCATGGGGGGTTTGTGATAAAATGAAGTTTTGCCCTAAGTGTAGAGTCTTAATGATGCCTATTAGGAAAGAGGATAAAGTATTTCTTAGATGTTCCAAGTGTGGTTATGAGGAAGAAATTAGTAGTGGAGCTAGATCAGGATATATTGATAAGAAAGCTGTTAGTGAAGAGAAACGTAAGGCAATTGCTGTAGATAGAACTGAAGTTAAGGCAATTTCAAGCGAAGAGAGAGAACTCATGGAAGATTACCATAAGCAACTTCTTGAAAATCTCTACGAAACTGAAAAAGAAAGTGAAGAAGATTAGAAAAGAAAAGAACTCTCTAAAAGATACATAACTGTAAATACAATCAATCACAATACCTAGCTTTACCTCTCTTCAAAGTACTACATCACCTCTGACATAGATGAGAAAGATTAGAAAAGAGAAAATGATCAATTACATCGTTTAAACTCTCCTAATAACATACATGCCTTTCTCGATCTTCTTGACAAATTCATTGATAGTTTTACGAACAGTGCAATATCTAGACATATAAATATAGATTCAACATACTTAACATTGATTTATAGAGTCTGCCTTGACTTTAGCCTTAACAATAGGCATGTTAAAATTGCAGAAATCATTTGTGAATCAATCCTTAAGTTGAAAGAGGTTTTAGAGTAGGATTTCCTACATAGGAAGTAGATGTTGTTAAATACACAATATCTGTGACTGTAATTGCTGCATTCCATTCTTTGCTTGCTACGCATATGGATAATCATTTAGCCTCAAGTGCTTTATTTATTTTTCTTTATTGTAATCATTAAGTTTAAGATGAATTATACCTCTGTGGATCTAGTGTGTAAATTTCTCTCTAATGATAATAATAGCGGTATTATTACGTGGCAATATTGATGTTCGTATTTATTCATATACTGCTTAAGTTATTGGACATTTTTAACTTCAAGCTCTCTTCAACAATGTTTTCTACATTATTTATTACTCTCAACTTAATAACATGCTCGCCTTCACTTAATCCTGTAATTCTACCTGTACTACCCATCTAAGACTTATCATCAATGCTTAATTCAATCTTCTCAATATTTGAGTCAACATCCACCATCTCACTTAATCATGCTTTAAGCTCTTCATGTATCTCGTGTAAATGATTCTCGACACTATGATTATGTATGAGTGCGTTTTTCATAGATTTTAGATTTTGAGAATTTATAGAGAAGATTTCTTCAACATCATTCAGTTTAGAGGAGTTTCCTCATTTCATCAGATACCGTGAAGTTCATCATGATGAGTTTCGCTAATTTTTCTCATTAAATAATTTAAATCAGTGTTGACGATTTAGTTAAGTAGTTATGATTCTTAACTAATCACTGCTTCTTCATGAAGATATACTTAATTACCTCAGATTCTAGTTAAGTATCTTATGAATTTCTCATCTAGGAGTATTGAATTGATTTTTAGAGAGAATACTGAACTTGCTCTTCGTCTTAAAGAACTTATTCATAAATTTACTGAAGATTTGAAAGCTAGATATGGAAAGATTGCTATTAGAATAATGAATTTCTGTGGTACTCATGAGTGGACTACTACACATTATGGATTAAGGACACTTATGCCTAGAGATGTTGAACTAGTAGCGGGACCTGGATGTCCAGTATGTATAACCCCTGCATACTATATCGATGTAGCTATTAAGCTTGCACTTGATGGTGTGAAAGTATATACTTACGGTGATACGTATAGATTACCAACAGTTAGACCTAAAGGTGCTATTAGAAGTCTTGCAGATGCTAAAGCTGCAGGTGCTGATGTCACTTTAGTTTACAGTTTTCTAGAAGCTGCTCGAGATGCTTCAAAGCATAGTAAGGATAGTGTCTTTGTCGGTATTGGTTTTGAAACTATAGCACCTGCATATGCAGAACTTATAATGCAGAGAAAAGTTCCAGAGAACTTGAAATTTCTAAACATTATTAGACTTACACCACCTGCAGCTGTATATTCTATTAATGTTGTTAAGAATGAAGTACTTGAGGGAAAGTTACTGATAGGAGTTATCGCTCCTGGTCACGTATCGACAATTACAGGTGCTAAAGCCTGGTCAGTACTGGCTGATGAGTATAAAATGCCTACAGTTATTTCTGGATTTGAACCTATAGATGTACTTATGAGTATTACTGAAATTCTTAGACAATTTAGAAAAGGTGAAGCAAAGATAGTTATACAGTACAAGAGAGCTGTTACTTGGGATGGAAATGTTAAAGCTCAAAAACTTATGAACACAGTATTCAGTACAGTAGATGCTGCGTGGAGAGGTATTGGATATATACCAAAGAGTGGTTATAGACTTAGAGATAACTATTACGATAAGTATGATGCTCTAAACTACTTTGGAATACCTGATCTTACACCAGAAACTTGGAAATATGATCTACCTCCAGGATGTAGATGTGCAGATGTTATTCTTGGTAAAGCAAAACCCACAGATTGTAAATTATTTATGAAAAAGTGTAGACCAGATAGTCCGTGGGGACCATGCATGGTTAGTCTTGAAGGTTCATGCTCAATATGGGCAAGATGTGGAGTTATTAGTGAGGAAGTACTTCAAGATCTTGAATTTACAAGTTAAAAATTAAGTATTCAAAGTCTAAACTATCCTAGCATGAAAGCTATTAGAGCAAATACTCTATATACAGGAATTCCTGGTAAGATTTTAAATAACGTCTATCTTGTCTGGAATAGAGATAGAATTGTAGACATTACTAGTGAGAAACCTAAAAATGTTGAGGAAGTTTATGAGTATGACTATGCAGTAGTTACTCCAGCTTTCATAGATGCTCATTCTCATATCGGTATGGAGCGTGCAGGTGAAAATCCAAGTGAAGAAGAGACTAATGAAAAAATGGATACCATACTTCCACACTTAGACGCACTTTACAGTATATACATGGATGATAAGTCATTTAGAGAATCTATAGAGTTTGGTGTACTTTACTCCTGCATAATGCCTGGTAGTGGTAATGTTATTGGTGGTAAATGTGTAGTTATTAAAAATTATGCTAGAGATGTAGAGGAAGCTTTCATTAAGTATGCAGGTGTTAAAGCTGCTCTTGGATATAATCCAAGAAGTACCATTAATTGGAAAGGTAATAGACCCTATACTAGAATGGGCGTTATTGGTCTCTTAAGAAAGTACTTAATTAAAGCTAAAGACTCACTAGTACTTGTAGAGAAAGGTAAGAGAGATCTTGAAGAAATTGAACCAGAGATAAGACTACTCTTTCCCATAATTAAAGGCGAGGAAATTCTTAGAGTTCATGTTCACAAGAACGATGATATCGTTGCATTAATTAGATTAAAAGGAGAATTTAATCTAAAAGTAACTATTGAACATGCATGTGATGTTAATGATAAATCTATTTTTGAGAAGATTAAAAGAGAAGAAATACCAATCGTTTATGGACCAGTAGATTCCTTCTCATACAAGACAGAGCTTAAACATGAATATTGGAGAAACATTAAGCTTCTCATAGAAGTTAAGCCATTCTTTGGACTTATGAGTGATCATCCTGTAATCCTTCAAAGAAATCTTTATCTACAATTGAGATTCTTTAGAAGATTTGGTATGGATAAGTCTGAATGCATATCATTAATAACTTACAATAACGCTAAGATCTTAGGTATCGATAATGTATTAGGTACTTTAGAACCTAATAAATGGGCCAGCTTTATTGTATGGAATGGTGATCCATTTAGCTTAGAATCATATCCAATACTAGTTATTGCTGAAGGTATGAAAATCTTTGAAGAATCTTGAAAAATTCTTCCCATTAAATAAAGTCATGGATTTTCCATACTTAGTAAAAGCTTCTTAGTTTCTCTAACTCTTCAAGTATATATTGTTCAAGAATTCTAATTAATTCCTCAACTTTCTCTCTATCTTCATTAAACATTTCCTCATCCATAAAGTTATGAAAGTAATTAGCGTGTAATCGTTCTGCTGCGCGGAAAAGTTCTCTCAATTTCTCATTTCTCTTTATAGCGATTAATTGATTAACAAAGTCTCTAAGTGCTGAATGAGATGATACTGATTTACCTGTCATGACTAGACTTAAAATGATTAATAGATTATTAACTACGCCCCATAAATCTTCAGATGCTTTACTATAATTCTTACTATTGACATGAAGACGATAATTTCTATAATAATTTTCTACAATAAGTTTCCTACGTTCTACCTCTTTTAGGAGTTCTGAAATTGTTGTCAAGAAGTTTTCACCATAACGTCTCTGTAAGGATATACATTAATAGATTTGCTTGTCTTAGTTATTAAGTCTTCGATAATGATTCTTTCAATTTTTATTTTCACTCTATATTCATATGGAAATATTGCAGCATCTCTTAATATAGACCAAGATTTTTCGTCAAAATATAGTTTATCAAAAGGTGTGAATATTCCAGGAACTATATAGAGACGAACATTTTTACCAATTACATACTTCTCAAATACTTCACGTTCTTCTTTAGATAATTCACTTGAAGTTTTAGATATATCAAGTATCATTCCTTCAGCCCAATTAGCATCATATATTTTAAGATTATACTGTTTCGAGAAATACCTATTTTCAATTTCTACACAGAATGATGTTACGTCTGATCTTGGCGTAGTACTTTCCTTAATTATATCTTCAATAATCAGGGGCATTAAATCTCATAGATTATGGGCAACTTAAATTTATTAAACTATCTATTTGTTTTAAGTATGTTCAAAGTAGTAGAACGAAGTTTTTAAAAATTCATAAACATGTTAACCTTATAAATGAGTACAAGCAAGATTATTAATTTCAAAATTGTTAGAGAAGGTACTGAAAGGCCTAGACAAAAATGGTATAAATTTATTGAATGGTTTAACTGGATCATACAGGAAAGTGAATTTTGTGATTTTAGATATCCTGTAAAAGGAACGATCATATGGAGACCATATGGATTAAAAGTTAGAAGGTTTGTAGAAAATTACTTAAGAAAACTTCTTGAAGAAACGGGTCATGAAGAAGTTCTCTTTCCCACATTCATACCTTACGAGTTTTTAGCTAAGGAGAGTGAACATGTTAGAAGTTTTGAGAAAGAAGTCTTCTGGATTTCTAAAGGTGGTGTTGGTGAGGAAAGACTCATCTTAAGACCAACAAGTGAAACTGCTATCATGCCTATGCTTAAATATTGGGTTCGAGACCATACAGACTTACCCTTCAAGATTTATCAAATTGTTAATGTATTTAGAGCTGAAACTAAAGCAACCCATCCCATGATTAGACTTAGAGAAGTATCTATGTTTAAAGAAGCACATACAGTACATGCTGATCGTGAAGATGCTGAGAGACAAGTTAAGGAGGCAGTTGAGATCTATAGAAAATTTTTTGATTATTTGGGAATACCTTACCTAATATCTAGAAGACCAGAGTGGGATAAGTTTGCGGGAGCGGTCTACACTATAGCTTTTGACACTCTCTTACCTGATGGTAAGACACTACAAATAGGTACTGTACACTATTTAGGTATCAATTTTGCTAAAGCATTTGATATTAAGTACTTAAAGATTGATGGTACTCTAGATTACGTACATACTACAAGTTATGGAATTTCTGAGAGGGTAATTGCTAGTTTGATAGCTATTCATGGTGATGATCGTGGATTAGTACTACCACCACAAGTAGCACCTATACAGGTAGTTATTATACCTATAATGTATAAGGGAACAGAAATTTCTGTTCTTGAGGAGGCTAGAAGAGTTGAACGTGAGCTTAGAGAATGCGGGTTTAGAGTTTATCTTGATGATAGGGAAGAGAAAACACCTGGATGGAAGTACTATTATTGGGAGCTTAAAGGTGTTCCTTTAAGAATTGAAATTGGGCCTAAAGACCTTGAAGCTAGACAAGTAGTACTTGTAAGGCGTGATAATTTTGAGAAAATTGCCATACCTAGAGAAGAACTGATCGATAGCGTCAAGTACATTCTTGAATTAATCAATACTAATCTTAAAGAACATGCTTGGAACTTCTTAAAATCAAGAATTACAAGAGCAGTAAATATTGATGATGCTAGGAAGGCTCTTAATCAAGGAATGATTGTACACGTGCCTTGGTGTGGTGATGATGATTGTGGAATAAAGATTCAAGAAATACTTGATGCTGACGTTCTTGGAGTACCTATTGATGAAGATCCAACAAGAGAAATAGAAGATTTAAGAGATCTCGCATGTCCTGAGAAGAGAGCAAATTACTGGATTAGACTTGCCAAAAGATATTGAAATATCGTATACATTGGTTTTTTAAATACTACAGCAAACCTATAATAGCAATGGTCTCCATTAGAGATATTCAAAAATTAATGCATGATCTATATTACGAAAGGGACTCTAAGAGAGGTCTTGAAAAGACTTACATATGGTTTGTTGAAGAAGTTGGTGAACTTGGTAGAGCAATTTTAAAGAATGATTATGAAAGTATTAGGGAAGAACTTGCTGACGTATTTGCATGGCTTGTAAGTCTATGCAACTTACTAAACATTGATCTTGAAGAAGTAATTCTAAAGAAGTATAATCTAGTATGTCCAAAATGTAAATCCATACCTTGTAAGTGTAATTATAGAGAGTAATCTAATCGTGAACATAGTTACACTCTACTAAGTCTCTTTCAACTTTTCTGATCTTAACAAAACCGTATCTGACAAATTGAACTATATCGTTTGGTCTAGTTTGGAGTAAATACTTTTCTCCAAAACCTTCCTCAATAATTATTCTATAATTATTGACAGGTTTCTTAATAATGACCTTAACGTTATCAGTACTTGATACCCACTGAATTATCTGTAATTTCAATTTTCTCGCTGTATCTAAATCTAAACTATGTACTTCTGTAAGTACCTCATTATCTCTTAGCTCTTTAAGCTTAATATTTGCTAAATCCATAAGCCTAACCATACCATTCTTGATAAGATAATCAATATCTGACTTGTTAATGTATAGCTCAATCTTGCCATTTTTAGGTTCAAGTTTTAGTACTCTATATCCTCTATCTGGATAAGATGGATGATATGGTATTTTAGCTTCAAGTACTTCATAAACTTTCTCAATTACTAGTCTTACAGGTTCATGTATCATCATGTAACGATTGGCTTTAGGTTCTAGGATTCTTCTATTGATAGTGTATAAATTTTCTAAAGATATGGTTGCATCTGTAGATTTTATGCCCACATGTAGTATTATTTCCCATATAGCTTCAGGCTGTATTCCCCTATTTCTAAGACCAGCAAGTGTTGGTAAGGTAATATCGTCATAGCTTAAACCTAGAGCTTTAAGTTTAGACTTACTCAACGTAGCTCCTTCAATCATTAATCTACCAAAATGTATAGTCTCAGGCATTTTCCAATTCATATGTTGATAGATGTATGATTGTTTGATAGTGTTTACGTAGTGTTCTTGAGCTCTAAGTATGTGTGTAATTCTCATTAAATAATCATCAATAGCTACAGCAAAGTTGTACGTAGGCCATACAATATACTTACTGCCTGTTCTTGGATGTGGATATTTTGTAGTATCTATAATTCTCATAGCAACCCAATCACGAACTGAAGGATCTGGATGATTAAGATCAGTCTTAACTACGAGCACAGCCTCACCTTCACCATAATGTCCAGAGAGCATTTTTTCAAAAAGTTCGAGATTGTATTCAGGACTCTCATTACGTGCACTGCATGGTTTTCCGACTCTTTTACTTTCTTCCCAGTCTTTAGGTGTACATTTCGTCTTCTCAGCAACAACGTATGCTCCACCTTTCTCTATCAATTTCTTAGCCATTTCATAGTAGATCTCCATTCTGTCAGATTGAATATACTCTTCATCCCACTTAATACCTAGCCATTTAAGATCTTCTTTAATTAAATCATAAGCTTCAAGTAATGGCTTTTTAGTTCTTGGATCGGTATCTTCAAATCTGAGTATGAATTTTGCTTTTCTACCCATCTCTTCATACTTCAACTTATATGCATAATTTAACACGGCTGGTCTAGCATTACCTAAAGTAAGTACAAAATCTGGATTTGGTGCAAATCTTAAAGTAATAACCTCATACTTATCATCATTAGGAAGTCTAGGTAGAGTTTCGACAGTTTTCTTATACTCTACTCTCTTCTCTTCAAGAAGTTCAGGCCATCTCTCTGAGAGAATTCTTCTCTGCTCATCAATACTTATAGAATTAACTTTCTCAATAATCTTCTCAACAAGCTGTTTAACTTCTCTAGCTCTAGATCTAAGTTCAGGTTTCTCACTCATTACTTTACTCATAACCGCCTTAACGTCAGCTTTACCACCATACTTAACAGCATTATATAGTGCATACTTTAGAATAATTTCTTCAAGACTCATACATGAAGATTTGACTAGCTTTAAGTAAATTTTTCTCTAAAACTGTATTTAAGTAATTGTTATTATAGCGTTAAGTATTGAAGATTTAGGGTAGTTTAGATTTATGAAAATTTCCAAACTCAAGGAGTTACTCCGCAATGTGCCTAAGGACTTGAGTATACTCTTACTTGGTGCTCCAGGAATTGGTAAGACTGAAGTTGTTAAAGATTTCGCAATAGAGGAAGCTGAAAGTGAAGATAGAATCTTTACAAACTTTCATGAAGTTAAGGATTTTGATGAGATTCTTCAAAAACCTGAAAAATACTACATATATCTCGACCTAGACTTAACCAAGATTAATCCTGACGAACTTTTAGGAATACCTTCAAGAATAGGTAATGAGTACTTCATATACGTCATACCTCTATGGGCAAAGATATTATCATTAACTGGAATTAGTGGTCTGCTTTTTCTTGATGAAATAACCAATGTTCAGAGAGATGATATTATTGCTGCAGCTTATAGAATAATTCTTGATAGAGTTGTTGGTTTTACAAAACTCAGTAATAATGTTAGAGTTATCTGTGCGGGAAATGCTCCAGAACATTCAAGCATTGCAAGAATGCTTCCTGCACCATTAACTAATAGATTACTTGTTGTTAAAGTTGATGCTCCAAGTATTGAGGATTGGTACATCTATATGAATACAAAGTATGGTGATAAATGGTGTACTTTAACATATGCATATCTTACACTCTTTCCAGAAGATCTTCTAAAGCCGTCCAGAGAAATTGAAACTTTGGAGAACTATCCAACTCCACGATCATGGACAAAGCTAGCCTTAACTATAGCCAGCATGAACTTAGCGAACTACTACATTATTGAGGAATTAGCAAGAGGTCTCTTAGGTGATGAGGTAGGTACAAGATTTTCAGCCTTTATGAGAAAGAAAGTTCCAGATATTGAAGAATTTCTACAAAATCCAGCACTCTTTAAAAATCTTGATAATGAATCTAAAGCTGTAATGTGTTGGATTTTTGCTAATTGGATTATGAGAAATTTTGAAGCCCTTGAAAGTCATAGTGATGTAAAATCAAAGGTGATAAGTGCTTTAAGTGCTATAATGGAAATCAGTTCTGAATTCGTAGTACTAATTGTGAAAATGATAAATGTGAAAGATCTAAGATTAAGATTTGTAAAGATGATTAAACCTATTATCTCAAAAATTCTTAATGAAATCTCTGAAGTATTGGTATGATAAGTATTGATAAGAAGTTGATCATTGAAGAGTTAAGTAAGATATATACAGCGTTAAGTATAGATAAACCATACCTAACCTCATTAATTAGGGCCTTAAAGATTCTCATCACAGAGAAACCTGATGCTCCAGCAATATTCACTACAGATAAGGAGCTAGTTATCAACGCTCACTTTTGGAAAAATCTAAAATTAAATATTAAGAAATTCATAATTGAACATGAGTGTTTTCACTTAATTTTAAGACATGCAGTTAGAGTTAAGGAACTATATGATAAAAGAGGCATACCCATAAACATTTCAGGAATAGCAGCTGACGTTATCGTTAATAGTTTAGTCAAAATTCCTGAAGAATTTAAAGATAAAGTAATCACTCCAGAACTTATTGCAAACCTTTTGAAGATAAATATTGATGAGATTAGAAAGATGAGTATGGAAGAAATAGCACTACTACTCTATAAGCATGAAGATGAAGTTTTAAGTAAAGTATCACCACCAAGCGATATCGAGTACTCCATATCAATTCTGACCGGAAGTTCAACTTTTAATTATGAAGTTCTGCAGGAAGGTGATTATGAGCTATATGGTAAGAAAGGTCAAGATTTTGAAGAAGAATTGAAAAGAAGATTACTTAATGCATTAATTTACGCTAAACTTATAGGTAAAGTTCCTGAAGGATTTAATAGAGAAGTTAATTGGATACTTAAAAGTAAAATTGATTGGAAAGGTATACTTAGAGAAGCCTTAAGAGAAGGATTTATAGGAAGTTTTTGGAGAACTTGGCTAAAGATTAATAGAAAAATGCCTGATGAACTTCCTGGACATAAAGTATATACAACACCCAAAATATTAGTACTACTAGATACTTCAGGGAGTATTACAGAGAGAGAACTTGAACAATTTGCATGTGAAGTATTAAATATCGCTCGAAACTTCAATACTGAAGTATATGTAGTATTTTGGGATGCTGAAGCTTATGAAGTATTGAGAATCAGAAGACCATCAGAACTCTTAGAGAAATGGAAAAAATACTGTAAAGGTGGTGGAGGAACAGTTATTAAGCCAGCACTAGAGATGGCTTTAAAAATTCACAAATCAAGCGATGAAGTTATAATATTAAGTGATGGATTAATTAGTGATATTCATAACATTGAAGTTCAAGAAGTACTTTCAAGATTAGCTATGAAAAGTAGTAAAGCTATATTCGTAACAACATTGGAAATACCTAAATTACCCTCAAAATTTAAAGTCATCAAGATTGAGATTTAAAAAGTTGAAAGATTCAACTCAACTATACTCAATAAGTCTCTTTGAGAATCTACACTATTCTTAGAAAGTCTTAATGATTACTTAATGTAGAAATACAAATTTATAGGTTACTTCATATATTGAATTATTGAGATCTGAAGTCTCTTTAAAGTATGAGAACGTAATGAAGGATTATCAGGAAGTACTTACTTATCTAAACGATGAACTAGATAAAGATTATAGGTTAGTTTTTGAAGCAAGTAGCGACTTATCTTTCTTCGTCCCCATCATCGACACTTCAGAAAGAGCGCATTATGTGGTCTTCTCACCACCATACGGCATCTTAGAATTTGCAAGAAAAGGAATTCTTAAACTTAGGCTACTACATTACGATCCTAGAAGAAACAAAATTTACAGAGTTGATGATATTGGACAAACACCACTTTCACTTCTTTTAAATCTCAAAAGTATAAAGCAGGTAGTGTCTAAATATGTAGATTCATTAAATAACAACGTACTTAAACAATTTCTAAATCTTGAAGAACTGTGTAGTGATTATGTCGATGAAATTTTGAAAAGAGCAAAGAATAGAAAAAACATTTACAGTTTAAACATTGATTTAGGAATAGTGAGTATCTTAACAAAATTTATAACCATGCTTAAAATTCTGCTATAACTGTGATGATGGGTTCACGGGAATGATTAATGATTAAGACTGAAGAGCTGATTTCACGCTTTCCTCAATTTTCTTAAATACATCACTTCTCACAACTAAATACTCAGCTACTGGACAAACATTGTTACATATCAAACACTCTTTACATGCATCCTTATTTATTCTTAGATCATCATTTATAGTTATTGCATTCGTTTTACACCATTCACTACATAATTGACAAAATGTACAGTAAATACTTCTAGCAATGACTTTAAGAATATTCAAGCACTCGACGTTAGATCTACATATGACTTGATTATTACTTAAGTCAATTATTGATTGTTCCTTAATGATAATCTTACCATCACTTATGAGGTAGTTCTTATCAAGTATCTTAACCAATTCTAAAAATCTCTCATAACTTATCTTCATTAAGGTCTTATACTTTATGTAGAACTTACCATCTCTATACTCTACCTTAACATCTAAACATTTAGGTACTTTACTGATGATATTACTTACGCTCACCTTACGTTCCTTATCTAGAAATCTCACAAGATCTCCTGGATACTTTCTTCTCCATCTCCACAATCCATAACTTAACCAAATATTTGGTAATTGATTTTCTTTAACATAACTTTCTAAATACTCCTGCCACCATTTCCAAAGATTTGGATAAAATCTTCGTATAAGGTCAAATTCTGCAAGTTCACATGCAGGACATAACCAACAGCCGATTCTATCAAATCCTTTTTCATAAGCTCTATTATATGGTAGGTTGTACTTAAGTATGTACAGCCATACATGTAGATTTGTCCAATCATTTATAGGTGCTAGAACTACGGTGTCAGCTATCCATCTTGAAGAGCTTACCCTAGCAATTTTTGCTCTAGTGAAGGATTCCCATCTTCTTTGACCTGTAATACTTACAGTTCCTAAATTTGAAATCCTCTTCAAAGCTTTACATATGGGTGCAAGCTTAATGATTTTACAACAATATCTATAGTCTCTGCTTGGTGGTCCTAGAAGTTTCACTATTTTAAAGAAATTTACTTCAGCTTTGGCGAGATGTAGCTTTAAACCATACTTATTCACAACTTCAAACACATTAATTAATGTTTCAGGCAACTCTAGGCCTGTATCGTTAAATAGAACATCAACTTCACCGATACCTTTAACTGAAAGATCTAATGCTACCAGAGAATCCTTACCACCACTATAGGATACTACAAATTTTTTAGACAAGTACTTACTCTTCATTTTCTTTAAGAATCTTATAGCTTCATTTTCATAATTTTCAAGAACTTCATTGTTAACTTCAATTATGGTTTTAATACTTGATCTAGATTCAACATATAGTGGTTCAACTTTTCTCCAAGCCTTAATGACAAGCAATCTCTTACCTCTAACTAATCTTGCAATTCCTCGCCACTTACCATTAATAGTTTCAAGAGCTACAATTTTTCCTTTCTCTTCAGGTAGTTCTGCTTTAACAATTCTATCTCTATGAATTTCATACATTCTCGTTAATTTAGGTAAATCAACCTTAGCATAATATCCAAATTCATCCCTAACCATTCTTGCAACACCATGAAGTGTTGGTCTAAATCTCCATAACCACCTAGTTGGATCGAACCATCTATGACCAATAACTTCACCATTAACAATAACTTCATCAGCCTCATCGGGATACCCCGAAATTTTATTTAAAAGAACGGTAGAACCTGTAGGTACTAGCTTCTCAACAACATACCAATCATTATACTCATTGAAGATGGCTTCTCTAATGAGTGAAATGTCTATAGGAAATGCGATTCTAACATCAGGTCCAGTAGTTGGTATTTGGTTAAATCTTGAACAATACTTAACAGCAAGATTATAGTTGAGTATCGGAACATTCTGATCAATACACCAGTAAAGTACATATCTACTAAACTTCATGTCTTAAAATGTATTGAAGTATCTAAACTTTAAATTAACTTCGATAAGCAAAAGATAAAGAATTCAAGTTCTTCTCTATAGTATGGATTTAGATCTTGGTAAGAGATCGAGATATCTACATCAAGTCATACCAATCTCAATACTGATCGTTACAGCATTAAGTATTTTAACCTTACATTCCAATCCTACCCCTGTACCAACATTAATCATGTCTGCAGAATATATAGATATACATGTAGATGCTGAGAAAGGTCTAGTCTATGTTCATGGGAAATACCCATTTGATAGTGTTGGTAGAGTTGAGAATGTGGTGATGTATTTTCCTATACCAAATAGTTCTATAAATGTGGCAGTGTATATGAATGGAAAACCTATTTCTTAGAGATGGAGTAACATGACTTACAGTACTTTCTTAGGTAGGTTTAGAATAATTGTATGGAGTATAAATAACATATCTGATAAGTTCATCATAGATGTATACTACGTACATAAGGTACATAACTTCAAAAATGGAAGTTTTGGCTTCATACACGCCGTAGACTGTTTTATATAATCGTATATATTTTCATATATTGACTATGTCTGAATTTTTATCAAGTCATGATGTCTGTAAGATTCTCGGTATTTCTTACATGACGTTATGGAGATGGATTAGAGAAGGTAAGATAAAAGCTATTAAATCACCTTCAGGTCGATATTTAATACTGAGAGAAGAAATTGAGAAACTTAAAGGTAAGGTTGTTACTGAGAGAAAACCTCGATGTGTTATCTATGTTAGAGTTAGTTCAAGTAAACAAAAAGAACAAGGTGATCTAGATAGGCAAATTGAATTACTTAAAAAATATGCTATTGAACATGGCTATGAAATTATTGACATTGTAACAGACGTAGATAGTGGACTTAAAGAAGATAGGAAAAGTCTTCAAAAACTTTTAAAATATGTTACTCAAAGAAAGATAGATATCATATTGATCACTTATCGAGATAGATTAACAAGATTTGGATTCAAGTACCTTGAGTATTTCTTTAAACATTTTGGAGTTAGAATTGTGGAAGTTTTGAAAGAAGAAAAAGAACCTTTAGAAGAACTTATAGAAGACTTCTTATCCGTTATTGTTTCATTTGCAGGTAAGATTTACGGTATGAGAAGTCATAAAGTTAAGAAACTTCTTGAACACAATATTCAATTTCTAAAAGGTACAATACCTATTGATTTGAAGATTTTTGAAGAAAAATTTATATAAAAACATATACAAGATATGTTTTAGATTCCCGATGAAGGAGTTAAGTCCTGTAACTGCAGGACTTCCCCGAGGAACATATTTAATAACTTTGAAATGTAGAGCTATAACTGAGAATGGTCATGATTTTGAAAGATTGAGAGCATTTCTATACAATTTCTCAAGTGCTGTACAGAGAATAATTGATATTATTTGGAATTTGGATAAAGTACCAACAATTAATCAACTTCATCAGTTATTCTACAACAAATTGCGAAAATGTGAATTCAGAGCGCATATATGTAAACAAATTTACAAGTATGCTTATGGGTTAGTAAAATCAGTTAAGTCAAGTAATGGTTCTAAACCAATCATTAAGAAACTATTCGCAAGACTGGACAGATATGATGTTTCACTTGATTTAGAGAAGATGATTATTGTTATCAAAACGGGAATTAATGGTGATATTAAATTAAAGCTACTACATGATAAAAGTTACGTTAAAAAAATTCATTAGGAAAGAGTAGTATGAAGTACAGATAACTCTCGATAAGCATGGAAATATATGGATTTGTAATCCATTTAAGTTTAACTACAATCCATATATTCCAAAGAAGTTGAGAAGTTTTGACTTGAATCTTAAACAAGTTGTTTCTTATGATGGAGTTTCAGTTAGGAGATTCAAAACAAGGTTTTATAGACGCTCTTAGATTTAAAGCAAAAGCTGAAGAATTACAAAAGAAATATTCTAAGAGATGGAGATATAATGAAAGGATTTTGAATAGAATTAAGAAACTTCATAAGAAATCTAGAAGTATTGTAATTGATTGGTGTAGAAAATTCGCAAAATACGTGGTTATTAGAGCTTGTAGAAATAGAGAAGGTTTAATTTTTGAAAAACTTGATTACTTATGGTTTAATGTTTTAAAAATTAGTAATTCAAAAATCTTATGGAAGTTATCAAGATTTGCGTATAGAAAGTTGATTAATGCTGTTATTACTAAAGCAATTGAGTATAATGTACCTATTTACTTCATTGAACCTAAAGATACTTCTAGAAAATGTCCAAGATGTAGAAATGAATTAATATACGTACATAGACTTGGGTATTGTAGTAAATGCGGTTTTGCAAGTGATAGAGATGTTATAGGAGCGATGAATATTTTGTTAAAACTTTTTGAGTATGTAGGGAGAAATGGGTACTCCCCGAATGAGGGAGGAATGATGAATGAAATCAGACAGACCTCCCTCAACAAAAATGAAGGGATGACAACATATAAAACTATATAAAAACATATACAGACCCGAACCCTTAAATTACCACTAAGCACAATTACAATTCCAGAAGTACACTGCGATCTTGATAGAGATGGAGTGTGTTATGAGGTGAGAGACTGCATGGTCCTACTTAAATATGTCTTACTAGAAGTTATGCGTATTCTAACATAGTAAGTGTATGAAGTAGGATTTTTAACCAGACCTACGTAACATAGTATAGTATGTCCTTCTTTGAAGATTTTGATAAGATGTGGAAAAGATTACGAAAATTCTTTGAAGAAATGGAACGTGAGATGTTTGAAGATTTTGAAAGAATGTTTAAGGAGTTTGAGAAAAGACCCTTCATGGGTCCTGGAAAGCCTAGATACTACTATTATGGTTTTGAGATAAGTATTGGACCTGATGGAAAACCTAGAGTTAGAGAGTTTGGTAATATTAGACCTAGGGAAGGAACAAAACCTATCATTCAAGAGGAAGTAGAACCATTAACTGACGTCATTGAGGAGGAAGATAAAATTAAAGTTGTAATGGATTTACCTGGAGTTAATAAGGAGGATATTAGGATTAGAGTTTCTGAGGATGGTAAGAAAGTCATAGTATCTGCAACAGATGATAGAAAGTACTATAAGGAGATTGACTTACCTGCAATAGTTGATCCTTCAAAATCAAAAGCAACTTATAGAAATGGTGTCTTAACTATAGAGCTTGAAAAGAAGGAAAAGAAGAAAGGAGGTTTTGAAATAAAGATTGAATGAATTTAACAAGACCATTTAAATATCTTAAATACCAAGTTTAGAAATACTTAATTTTCCTAAACTCTAATTCTTAAATCATGAGTAGCGAGATTATGTGGAGTGTGCTATTTGGGTCATTTTTCTACAGTAGTAATAGAAGATTTAAAGATTAGATAGAGAATAAGGAAATATTTTGAAGAAATTTTGAAGTATTTTGAGAAAGAATTACTTTAATACTTTAAGTATCAATTGTATGGTGTAGTTTATTTTGTCATGTCTTTTGAATTCTAATTCTTTAACTATACTTTTAATCATATTTTCATTAATTTTCCTAATATGTAATTTTTCATAATCTGCATGTAGAGTAATTTACGTAGCTTATTGAAATCTTTCTTAAATATGTCTTATCAATTTCAAAAACAACATCACTATATTCTCAAAAACTTAATTAAATACATAGTTGAGTTAAGTTAAATGATTTGGATATACATCTTCGACAAATTCATACCAGTATCAGAACTAAAATATGAAGACGTTCTTAAGACATTTGATGAAGACGAATCAAAGGTGTTTAAATTAATTAAGGGTAAAGTAATTGAAGTGCTTGGATTTGATGCTAAAATTCTCCAAGTTAATCATTATTGTAGTTATGTTAAGGGTAGTGAATTTCTAATTGAATACTTCGTAAAGTATGAGAAATCACATGAAGAGGGAATAGTTGGAATCAAAATCATACATAGTGAAAATCCGATACAGTTACTGAGGGAGTATTATGAAAATGAGAAAAGTATATGCGTGGAAGTTTAAGCTTCTCGGGCTATAATTGTAAAAACGGATCTAGAAGGGTTATGGCCTTATTATTTAATTTGGAATTCTTTTTTGGATTTCCTCTTCTATTTCTCTCCTGCTCATTTAGTGCAGGAAATTCATCATGTATCTGCTTATACTGTTCTAGTAGCTCCTTCTCTTTCCTTTTAGCCTCCTCTTTACTACTCAACTCTTTATATCCTAAATCCATACCCACTCCTGCTAAGCGTAATAAGAGTACTGGAAGAAATACTGTACGTCTCTTTCCTGCAAGATCTATAACTCTTGCCTTAGCTTCATTACCGCCAAGATGAGATGTTGACCCAATATATATAATGGGACATTTAAGAGTTAATATTCTCTTCAATCTCTCAATTCTACTCTCCCAGTAGTTGGTAAATTCCTTCCAGTCAGCTGATTTTAACAGGCGAGTACCTAGACTATGTGCGTATAATATCTTCTCGTACCAATAATCATCTTCAAATACAAGTCTAATTACGTAAACCCTGGCTTATTAGGTATATCCTTATAGCTTATCTTTGTAAGATCTACCCATTTAAGATCTTTAAAAAGATCATCACATCCATTACGTGAACATGATCGACCTCTCGGTCTATTCCTTTCTTTCATATTATGCCAGATAAAATCACTCATAATATCACCTTCTCCAAACTACCATGTAAATTGTTTTTCCTTTCAGTATTGCATATTGTCCTTCAAAGGATGTTCCGGAAATTTCATATGTGACATGCTCACTACTTTTCTTAATGAGTTTATACTCAGCCTTCTCCAGATCTTTTATAAGCATGTTTAGAGCCTTTCCTATCAAGTCTTCATTTAAATCATATATTCTCTCAGTATGTTTTGTGAATACTCTTTCAAGAACATATTTTTTAAGTATGTCTTTAGAACATGTCTTAAATGAGTCTGCATGGTTGAAAAGTTCAAGTGCAATAATTCCCTCATGATCAAATACTGCAAAACCTACTTGTCCTTCATGAATTTGTACATCCTCTAAGAATTTTCCTATCTGTTTAGTTCTCTCAATTTCTTTCATAAAGAGAGCTAGATTATCAAGTATGCGAGATTTATCGTGACTTGATAAGTCTGAACTCGCTATTACTGCTCTAATTGTTGACCATACTCTTCTTTGACTAAATCTACATGCCTTCTTTACACTAAGAGGAGCATATCTATGCATCTTCATATAAGCACGTGGAGTAATTGGTGTTGATGCACTTACACACATTACATCAACAAGTACATCCTTCGCATAAGGTTCTAGAACGATTGTATTTCTAATTATTCTTGGTTGCGTCAATCCTGCAATGACTATACCAACTGGTAGTAGGATATATGATCCAGTTAAGTTATCAGCATAAACCTTATCGATACTACCAGAATCTCTAAACCTAACACTATCGGGCTTCTCATTAATTACTAAGTACTCACGTTCATGTGATGTAGAGTTACTCTCAATTGTTGGAACTATGTAGAGATTCAAGTCCTGTATCTTATACATCTTCTCAATAGCTAACCTTACAGTTCCAAAGTATGGAATCTCGAGTTCCTGCACGTTACACTTTTAAATTAAGTGAAATATAAGCTTTTCTAACCGACCGAACTTTAGGTCGGTTTTGCGGTTTTCACTAACCAATCTTATTCGAATGCTACTTTTTTAGCACCTTTAAATTGTATAACATTACTTACGAATTCGTATATGGGTTGAGGTTCTTCAAATCTAAATTCATACTTAATCTTTCTTTCAAAATCTCTAAATTCAGCTAAGACTATACCTAACGATCTTCCACCAAATTTATTACGCAATAAATTCTCCACCATAATAACGCACGTCAGTAGGTCAAGAAGTAGTAGTTTTAGGTATACAAGACCTATTCTTTTACGTTCAATATGTCCAACATCTATCTTTTGATAGGGTACGAAAAATGATATCTGATCTTTCGAGTATTTCAGAATGATCTCACTATTTAGCACAAATCTAACAATGCCGATACCTCGTGGTTCAACTCCATAAGCGCTTCTTAATTCGTCATAGAAATAGCTTACAAGTTCATCTCTATCGAAAGGGGGTATTATCACCGTTTCAAGAACAATTAAAGCTTTCTCAAGATCAAACTCTTCTTTTCTAATAGGTTTAACCCCTTCTCTTCTTTCAGTACCTTCACCTAAATTCAAACTCGAAGGTCTAATAGTAAATGTGAGCATTGCCATAGTGATATCCTCAATCTCTTTATTTTTTTCAATTTCCGCACGTATCGGTGCTGGAGATAGAGGAAGTTGGGGAGATGAATGTCTTTTAGTTTGAATTTTGTATCTATCCCCATCTTTAATTATGAAGCCTTCTTCAATAAGTTCTTGAAGATGTTGTGCAACTGTTGCTTTACTCTTAATACCATAATTATCATGCAAATACCTATATATGTCCGTGAATCGAAGACCTTCAGGATGTTGTTTAAGTAATTCTAATATCCTCATTTTTGTAACTCCAAGTCTAGGAAACTCTACGGTCATTCCAATACCACTTCTCAACATAGTTAAAAAATTAAAAAAGCTTGCTCAATCCGACTAAACGACTTATGAATTGAGTGATTATGTAAAGTTCAAGACTCCTACTCAAGATATTAAAACTTCCTAAAGTATTTTTATTGCGGTGTTTCCAATTTATTTCCCTTTCCATATGGGAAGAAGACATGGCACATCACTAATCACTAAAATGTATGTATGAACTCTATCGGTAGCAATGTTTAATACTTATTCAAATTGCTTTGATTTATGGGTACTATCACCTGTATTATCTTTGTTGGTCGTGAACATCCTTTTCATGGCGGTATTCAGCCCACTCATTACTTAGTTTTTTATGAGAATGATGTTCCTGGTTGGGTATTAATGGAATACTCAATCGATAAAGGTACTGGCAGATATATTGGTTGGAACTGCATTGTTGAGCACCCATTAGAGGAAGCATTATTAATGATAGCTATTTACGTTATGAAAAATGATGAAATTATTAACCTAGTTAAACAAGTAGCTAAGAGAGAAGTCCTCTCAAGCAACTTAGTTAATCCTTATGAAGATATTGGTAAGGAAAATCTTGAGAAGATATTTGATAGACTAAGAAAGATAGAGATCAATGATTTGAAGTTAGTAATAACGATACTTCAGGATTCATACCTATTAAATAAAATAGATACGATAAAAGACTACAAAGTACACGCTGAAATATGTTTACCAAAATACATAAAAACGTGAAGAGGAGTAGAACAATCTAAGGTATGGAGACGAATTTAGAGAGAATTGAAAATGTCTTAGAAAATTTTTGTCAAAAATTCATATCCGAATTCAATAATCTCAAAAATCTCAATATAATTAATGAGAGAACCTTAACCAAATATAGCGAGTTCAATATTCATTCAATACTTCAGTACTGCATCATTAAAGCCGGCACTTCACTAGGCTTTATATCTATTCCTGAATATAAGATTAATCTAATTAAATCGATTGACAAGTATGAAATTGATGAAAGATTTAAAGGAAAGAAAATTAGATATCAACATAAGATTGCTGTAGATGTAGCTTTTATTGACCATGGTAAGGTTATTGGTTTCTGTGAAATTTTTACTCCCGATGAAATTCACGGTATATCTTTGTCAAAAGAATTATCTGTTGCATGGATTACACCTAGACATAAGCTAGAGCACTTAGTTAGATACTCAAAACCATCACTAGTATTCGGTGTCATTGTAAACTTATTCAATACATTACCATCTTGGCAAGACGCTAGAAGACATACCTTAAATAGTTGGAGGAAATTGTGGGTTGAATTTGTAGAAAACTTAAGCAAATACATACATACGACGCATATAGTGATTAGTGATATCGATGATATTACTTATACAATCTATGAAAAACAACAATAATTTTTCCAGTTATCTGTATGGTATTATTTCTACATCAGCTTCACCATTTATCGATCTTAATGTTACTAGTACGATATACACTTCATAGCCTAACTTAATTAATTTCTCACATATTTCTTTTTGAAGTTTTGTTAAATCTATCTCTTTTCTACCCTCACCTTTAAAGCCAATAAACGTCTTTACCTCAAAGAAACATAAATTTAATTCATTATATGGACATTCACAATATTCCATACGCAAGATCTTAGTATCCCCAGTTAATTTGGCTTCAAGCTTAGCGAACAGTGTTTACAAACTTCACATAAAATTCCATGAACATTTTCGTAAAGTTCTAAATATGGTTCGAACTTAGAGCGATAGAAAACAATAATATCGAGAGGTAGGAATATGGATAACTTTTTCCATTTACTTTTTCACTTATTTTTCAACCCTAATTTATCACCTATATCATTTAATTTTACATATAGTGGAATCCTTTCATAATTTTTCAATTCATCGCAGTTTGGTATTGTAGGTAATGAAAACAATTGTGCCGTCTCTTTAAACATTACACCAATCGTTCCAAAAGTACTAATTATTATGTGGATTTCAGGTTGAATATCTTTGACCTGCCT
>Ga0190367_1000672_pt1 | contig 23132 bp, 18 predicted proteins | sample 4872181011_MG_FD_171838 | JGI IMG/M metagenome (GOLD analysis project Ga0190367, IMG submission 171838) | Hydrothermal vent microbial mat bacterial communities from Southern Trench, Guaymas Basin, Mexico - 4872-18-10-11_MG | ecosystem: Environmental > Aquatic > Marine > Hydrothermal vents >...
GTGGAGGACCTCGAAGCCCAAATCACCTAGCACATCCGGGTAGTCAAGCTTCAACGTCCTATAACACTCTGGGCAAGCGGTTATGATCTTCTTAGCGCCTGTGGCCCTGATGGCCTCAACGTTCAGTTTGGCTAAGCGCTCGAAGGTCTCGAAATCGCCTGTCCAGAGGAGGTCATGGCCGCAACAACGCTCCTCGGGCGAGATAACCGGCACCACGCCCAGCGCGTTCAGCACCTTGATGGCTGCCAGGGCCGTTCTGGTGGAGTTCAGCGCTAGGTCCTCGAATTCGACCTCGAAGAGGGGGAGGCAGCCCACGAAGAAGTAGAACTCGCCCTCGCCAGCTACCTTTACGTCCTCAGGGAGCCAGCTAAGCTTGTTAGGCTTGATAGCCGGGTTAGCCATCATGCGTGCCCACCTGAGCGGGACAGCGCCGTGAGCGCAGAGGAGGTCCACGTCATCCCTGGGAGCCGCGCTCCTCGTGGCCCTCGTGAGTTCGGCGATCCTCAGGCCGCCGGGGCAAGTGGTGTGGCAGAGATAGCAGCCCAGGCACCTCCACATGGGCTCGCCCGAGAGGATTTTCTCCGCGAAGGATTTCGCGCGCCTGGCTAGCTCAACGGCCTCCTGGGCCGGGCTACCCCCATCCCTGGCCAACTTCGCCTCGTGGGCCTGCCTTATCGGGCTCGGCCCCATCTGCTTGAGTTGTTCCGTGAATTCCCTTATCACGCGGGCGAATTTCTCGCCCTCTGAAGCCGAAATCCACTCAAGCCTGAGCCTATCGGAGCCCAGGCCTATGAGGTCCAAGAGCTTCTTCACCCTGGCGACTTCTTTTTCGGCCTTCAGGTTACCGGAGATGTAGTGGCAATCGCCTGGATGACAGCCAGCCACCAAAACGCCATCAGCACCTTCCTCAAAGGCCTTAAGGATATAGCTCTCGTCCACCATGCCCGAGCACATCACGCGTATGATGCGCACGGTGGGCGGGTACTGCATGCGGCTCACGCCAGCTAAGTCAGCGCCAGCGTAAGAGCACCAGTTACAGCAGAAAGCCACGATGCGCGGCTCGAACTCGCCCTCGGGGCTCTTCTTGGCTTCTGCCATGGCCACCTCACCTCGCTCTGGCTACCGCCACCACCTGCGCTAATATCTGTTCTGGCCTGAAGTGCTGGACGCGGACGGCGCCGGTCGGGCACCTCACGCTGCAGGCCCCACAGCCCTTGCAGAGGGCCTCGTTCACCTCGGCCACCAAGCGCCCCTCGCGCTCCACTACCTTTATGGCCCCGTATTCGCATACCTCTTCGCACCTGCCGCAACCACGGCAGCGGGCCTCGTCCACGACGGCTATAGCGGCCTCGACCTCTATATAGGGCTTGGACAGTATGGTGGCTGCCCTAGCGGCGGCCCCACAGGCCTGGGCCATGCACTCCTCCATGAACTTCGGGTAATGGGCTAGGCCGCAGAGGAAGATGCCGTCAGAGGCGAAGTCCACGGGCCTGAGTTTCACGTGGGCCTCTAGGAAGAAGCCCTCCTGGCTGAGCGGGACCTTTAGCTTCTTGGCCAAATCGGCTGCGTCGGGCCTCGGTATTATGGCCGTGCTTAACACCACCAAGTCGGCCTCTGCTACTACCTCAGCCCTCGCCACGGGGTCGTAGAACTTCACCAGCAGCTTATCGCCCTCACGCACTACCTCGGGCTTCCTCTCTGGCTCGTAGCGCGCGAATATCACGCCTTTCTCACGTGCCTCCTTGTAGTAGAACTCCCTGAAGCCGTAGGTCCTCAGGTCCCTGAAGAGTACTAAGACCTCCGTATCGGGGCTGACCTCCTTTATCTTGAGGGCGTTCTTAACGGCCTGGGCACAGCAGATGCGTGAGCAGTAAGGCCTCTCGGGCGTGCGGGAGCCCACGCACTGTATCATCACCACGCGCTTAGCCTTGAACTCGCCTTTCGCCAGCTTCTCCTCTAGCTCCTGCTGAGTGAGGACGCGCGGGTCCTCGCCGTACAGGTATTCGCCGTAGGGCTTCAGGAGGTCGGCGCCCGTGGCTACTATGATGACGCCGTGCTTCACGGTCGTCTCACGGCCGCCCTCGCGTATGGTGGTCTCGAAATTGCCCACGTAGCCGGCCACGTCCACTATCTCCGTGTTCGTGTGGACATGGATGAGCGGGTGGGAGCGCACTTCCTCCACCAGGCGCTTGAGCAGCTCCTGCGGGTCCTTGCCCTCGAGCGTGTAGAAGACGTGCCTGAGGTGGCCTCCCAGCTCCGGCTCGCGCTCGACTATGTGGACCTCGAAGCCCTGCTTGGCCAGCTCGAGGGCAGCCGTCATACCCGAGAGGCCGCCGCCTATCACGAGCGCCACGGGCGTCACGGGTATAGTGGGCTTCTTCAGGGGCCTCAACAGTCGCGCCTTAGCCACGGCCGAGCGCACCAGGTCCTTGGCTTTCTCAGTGGCCTTCTCCGGCTCGTGCATGTGCACCCAGGAGCACTGGTCGCGGATGTTGGCCATCTCGAAGAGGTAGGGGTTCAGCCCTGCCTCACGTAGGGTCTCACGGAAGAGGGGCTCGTGCGTCCTGGGCGTGCAGGAGGCCACTACCACGCGGTTGAGCTTGTACTCGCGTATGATTTTCTTTATACGCTCTTGCGTGTCCTGCGAGCAGGTATAGAGGTTGTCCTCCGCGTAGACCACGCCGGGCAGCGTCTTCGCGTATTCCACGACCTCGGGCACGTTCACTATACCGCCTATGTTCACGCCACAGTGGCAGATGAACACGCCTATGCGCGGTTCCTCATCTGGGCGCACCTCTATCTCCGGCGGGTATTTCTTCTTCGCCACTAGCTTGCCCCTCTCGCTCGCTATCACGCTCGCTGCCTTAGCCGCGGCCCCGCTGGCCTCGGCCACACTGTCAGGTATGTCCTTGGGGCCTGCGAAGGCACCGCAGACAAAGACACCGGGTCTCGAGGTCTCGAGGGGCCTGAAGGGGTCTATCTTGCAGAAGCCGAACTCGTCCAGCTCTATGCCCACCTTCTCGGCCAGCTCCTTGAAGCCCTCGGGCGGCCTGAAGCCCACGGCCAGGACTACTAAGTCGAACTCCTCTTCCCTGACGGCGCCCGACTCGTCCACGTACCTCACGATGAGGTTGTGCGTGCTCGGGTCCTCGTAGATGTGTGGGACACGGCACCTCACGAAGCGCACGCCGTACTCTTTCTCAGCGCGTTCCCTGTAGAGCTCGAAGCCCTTCCCGTAGGTGCGCATGTCCATGTAGAAGATAGTGCATTTCACGTCTATCGGGGCGTGCTCGCGGGCTATGATAGCTTGCTTGATAGAATACATACAGCATACGGAAGAGCAGTAGGGCACGCCCAAGCGCTCGTCTCGCGAGCCCACGCACTGGACGAACGCGATGCGCCTGGGTATCTCGCCGTCAGAGGGCCGGACCAACAGGCCCCCGAAGGGACCGGAGGCGCTGAGGATGCGCTCGAATTCTATGCTGGTGACCACGTTCGGGTAACGGCCATAACCCAGCTCCTTGAGGGCCTTGGGCCTGAACTCCTCGAAGCCGGGGGCCAGGATGATGGCCCCGACCTTGAGCTCCACCACGCGCTCTTGATCATCGTATTTGATGGCCCCCGCGCGGCATATCTCGGCGCAGGTACCGCAGCCTATGCACTTCTCGCGGTCTATCATGAAGACGCGCGGGACAGCCTGTGGGTAGCGGATATGGATAGCGGCCCTCAGGCCTAAGCCTTCGTTGAACTCGTCTATGGCCTCTACCGGGCACTTCTCGGCGCAGAGGCCACAGCCCGTGCACTTCTCGGGGTCTATGTAGCGCGGCTTGAGGCGCACGCGGACGGTGAAGTTGCCGGCCTCCCCTTCCACGCCCTCTACCTCGGCGTTCGTGATGAGCGTTATGTTTGGGTGCCTCCCGGCCTCCACCAGCTTAGGCGCCAAGATACAGGTGGCACAATCATTAGTCGGGAAGGTCTTGTCCAACTGGCTCATGGTGCCCCCTATGGCCGGCGCCTTATCGAGCAGGTAGACCTTGAAGCCCATCTCGGCCAGGTCAAGCGATGCCTGGATGCCCGCTATGCCGCCGCCCACCACTAGGACGGCTCCCACTTTCTCATCGGGCATTTTTCCATCACACCTCCCCGGCCACCTTGTACCTCGGGCTCGTGCCCTCTATGGTATATAGCTCTACCTGCCTCCTCGCCCGTAAGACGACCACGTGCCTCAGCACCCTGTTAGCTTCCATGCCCAACTCATTCGCGAGCTCCCTGACCGATTTAGGCTCCCTCAGGGCCAGGAGAATACGCGCTCTCTCGAACTCCGCCGTCAGGGCCTCGTTTATGACCGCCCGCCGCTCTCCCGGGCACTTCGCCGTAGGCGTTCCCGGCTTTGAGCAGGTAACGCTCGCGGCCGAGGGGGACCCTGAGCCTGAAGACCGATAGGGCCTTTTTCACGGCCTCAAGCCCGTCCCTCAGCTTTTGGTTGGGGCTTGGGCCAGAAGCGGGGCTAGGACCTAGCTCCTTAAGGCCCAATATGAAGTCAGAGAGCACGGCCAGGAATTTCTCCCTGGCCTCCGTCAGGGGCAGTGAGACGAGCTTGAACCTGCTGGGCTCGAGGCCGGCCATAGCCAAGAGGCGCCCTATCCACTTGGCCTTGGCCTCGGCCTCCGTAACGAGGTTACTGCCCAGGAAATTGCAGTCCTCCCCCGCGCACCTCACGGCCAGAACACCATCCGCGCCAGCTAAGAAGGCCTCTACCACGAAGAGCAGGTCGAGAGCTCCCATACAGGTGAGCTTGGTGGCCCTGACGTTAGAGGAAGCCGGGACCTTCCTTATCAGCCCTAGATCGGCTCCCCTCCTGCTAGCCCAATCGCAGGCGAAAACAAGCGCCCTGGGCTCGAAGGGCTCTTTAAGCCTAGCGGTCCTGAGGAGGGCCTTCACTCTGGCCACCACCATCTTATGTGGCAGGTATTTCAGCGTCAGGGGCAAGAAGACGTACAGACGCCACAGCCACTGCACTTGCCAACGTCAATCTTGCGCTCGAAGTCCTCGACCTTGATGGCCTCGTATTTACACAAGCGGCCGCAGAGACCACAATTAATGCATCTGTCTAGATCTATCACAGCTACCATACTCAAGGCCTGGCCTAACCCCCGTTAGCCATGTCGGATGGAGCAAATAAAAAGGGTTTTGGGGCACCGGAAAGGGCGCCACCTACGCCTGCCCGTTCAGGCCGGGAGTCCGAGGGCCTTCCTCTTCTTGGCGGTGTGCTCCATTATTATCTCGGCCGCCTTCTTCGGGTCAGGCTCCACTACGAACTTGCCGCCCACCATGTTCTCTAAGTCCTCGGTGAGCACCTTCGTCACGGTCTCGCTGCCCGTCACGGGTGGCACGATGCCTAAGTGGACCGGCACGCCATGGGCCACGAACCAGGTGCCTATGGCCACGGCCTTCTCGCTCATGGCCTCGGGCGCTGAGCCGAAGACGGGTAGGTCAGGTACGTCCACGCCCAGGGCCTCGGCTATGGCGAACAGGGCGTTGAGGATACGCGAGTTATCCACACAAGAGCCCATGTGGAGGCAAGGCGGTATGTTAAGGGCCTCAAGGACTTTCCTCAGCTTCTCGCCAGCCATCTCGCGGGCCTCCGGCACCATGAGGCCATGCTTGGCGGCCGCGACGGCCCAACAGCCCGTGCCGACCACCAGCACATCGTTGGCTATCAGCTCCTTCGCCAGTGTCACGTGGCCCCAATCCTGCCTCACCTTCGGGTTATTGCAGCCCACGATACCGACTATGCCGTAGATACTGCCGTCCTTGACGGCGTTCAACAGGGGCTCCAACGTCCCGCCCAGGGCCGTCAAGATGGCCTCTAGGGAGAAGCCGGCCATACAACGCGATTTCACATCAGGTATCACGACCTTGTTCGGGTCCCTGTTCTTAAAGTTCTCCACGGTCGTGCGCACGACTTCCTTGGCTACCTCATCCGCTTTCTCCGGGCTCCACTCAATGTGCACGTCGCCCGGTATCCTAGCTATGGGCATGGTAGTGATGAGCTTCGTGTGGAAGCAATCGGCCATGGCGGCCACGCCGGGGATAATGCACTGGTAGTCCACCACTATGGCCTTCACGGCGCCCGTGGCCAAGACGAGCTCTTGGTGCATCATGTTGCCGGCCAGAGGGATGCCGAACCTCATAATGACCTCGTTGCCCGTGCAGCACACGCCTACCACGTTGATGTCCTCGGCCCCGACCTCCTTGGCTAAGTCAAGCATCTCGTCAGATTTAGCGGCTTCCACCACCTTCACGGAGAGGGTTATGGCCGTGGACCACTATGTTTACCATCTTAGGCTCTAGCACGCCAGGTTAGCCACGGATTCCACGGGCTTGGGCGTGCCGAAGAGTATGTCCTGGAACTCGGTGGCCACGACCTCCGAGTAAGCGTCAGCCAGGGCTGTCCTGAGGCCCTGCTTTAGCAAGCTCATGGGGTCAGAATCCACTCCCACGTGCGTCCTATGTATGGACTCCACTATCTCGCGCCAGAAGGAACGCGGGGTTATGCCCAACTTCTCGAAGACCTCTATACGCTTCTTGGGCGCGTAGGCTTTCAGGAAGTTTAAGGTCCCGTGTTCCTCCGTCCTCGTGTAATCCTCAAGGGCTTTCTCGGCTACGTCCTTGAGTATCTCCTTTGGGTCACGGTCCTCCACTGGCACGCCCAGCTTCTTGGCCACAACCTTTAGCTTCTCCACGTCCGTTATCCTGTAGGGCACGTCGGCGCCCGTGGCCACTAAATGGGCCACCTCGACCACGTGGAAGGCGTGCTCGGCATGGGCCGCACAGCCACCCGCGATCCACCTCACGAGTGACCTGGCTACTAGCGTGTCGGCCGTACAGCCACAGATGGTCCTTTCTATCCTGGCGGCCGGGTCGAGCTTACAAGGACCCATCCAACAGAAGCGGCAACATAAGCCCCTCAGGCCAGCTTCACACTAGGGCTGCATCATGTCGAAGCGATGGTAGATGGTCGGGACCTCTAGCTCCTCGGCTCTCTTTATCATCTTTTGGGCTGCCTTATCTATAGTCTTCTCCTCGGGTGTTTCGATGGGGATGAAAGCAAGATTTCCCCCCACAATCCTATTTGTCCTGAGTATTACCTAGGGGGTATCCCCGGGGGGTTGAGGGTATCCACGGTCCCTTCGGTTGGCCTTTTATCACAGGACTGGCCTCATGCTCCGTATGACCTCTATGAGCTCCTCGACCGTCAATTCTGGAGCGCATATACCGTAATCGGCATAGAACCGCGATTTACCATCCCATATCCAAACCTGGGCCAAGGGCGCATGATCGCCATACCTCTCTCTCCTAGCTGGAGGGCTAACCCATGCGCGTTTATTTATCCTCACGGGCCAGCCATTTACCTCTATTATTATCATTCTATCGGCTTTATCTCGGTATTCCCACTTCAAGCTCTCAACGGTTGGAGGCAGTAGTGGAAGCCCACGTTCTTTGTAGGTCTCCTTTAATTCCTCATAATTCGGTGGGACGCGGAGTATGTCTATCCCGATGACCAGCTCGGCCGTTATCGGGTCTTCATCGCCCACAGCACTATAGACTATAACACCAAATCTAGGGAACACCCGCGATTCGTTCTGAGGGTCAACAGCCACGTATGCTGCGGTAAGGACATAGCCTCTGGGTAGAGCAGATGGCAGGTATATGGTGATATTGTAATATTCGCGAACCATTCTAGCGTATTCCTCAATAGATACTTTCTTAAGGGGTAGAGGAGTTGGCCGTGGCCCAATACCTTCCTCGTCCTGCTCTCCTATCTGGAAGATGTGAAGCCATAATAGTGCGATTGTAAGCAGGGCCGCCATGAGAACCAATTTATTCCTCACTCGCCTGCTCATGATCCACCTCCCTCATGGACCTAAGGCGTAGAATTCGTGATCGGACACCTCCTCGACTTTATAAGGTCGGTCCTCTGCTGTAACATGAGTGTACCAGTAATACCATTCCCATTCATAAAACCAGATGTACTGCAATTTGCTAAAGTGGCTTCCATCAATGCATATGTCAGGTTCTAGGCCAACACTGTAACATGTCTCGACCATGGCCTGAAGGTCCTTACCTACATACGGATTGACCTCTCGCGCGATCCACCAAACACGATCAAGGCCTATCCATATTTCTGCCTCGTATTTTGAGCCCCCATAATACATAATCTTGTATCTGTATGTAACTCCCGGCACGGGGTCCGCGGGTTCGCAAAACTCAAGTCGGCGTCCGTTCTCATCTACTATCTCGAGGTAGAAGTCCCAGGGGTACGTCGTTCCCTTAACATAGCCTAGCTGTATCCAGTAGAAACGGGGAGAATATTTCAATATTATGGTAACCCACTCACAGAAGTGGCGATAACCTGGCGACCATATAGGAATACTTGGACATATGGTGTAAATATTGCCCATGACACCGCCGAGTCCCCATACTTCATGTGGGGGCCCATAAAGGCAATAACCAGCGTAATAATAAGATACGCCAGTAGTGCTTGCGTTAGATCCTAAGGCGGGGTCTGTGAGCAAACCTAAGGGTAATACTAAGGATAGTACCACAAGCCAGGTAATGTAACCCTTTAATATGCTCATGCTCAGCACAGATCTAGCGCAGGTCCTTATTATTTTTTTGACAAAAATATGCTAAAAATATTTCATCATATCGCACATTGATCACGATCAAGAACGCTAGAAAGCCGGTTCTTTCTCTATTTAAAAAGAGTGTGGCCCCGGTCCCCTCGGTTTGGGGACCGGGGGGTTGAGGGTATCCACGTTAGGACAAATAGTCTCAGTAGTATTACCTAGGAATCCTGAGAGGATTTTCTTAGTGGGCTCGGATTAAAAACACGGGGTTAGTGCTTACTTATGGCTGAGTAGCCTTATAGATCGGCGAGGTCCCTTCTACTGAGTGAAGCTCTACTTGCCTCCTGGCCTTCAGGACCACGATGTGCTTCAGCACGCGGGAGGCATCTAGGCCGAGCTCGGCTGCTAGCTGCTTAACGGACATGGGCTTCTCGGCTAGCTTCACAAGCACGAGCGCTCTCTCGAACTCGGCCCTTATGGCCTCGTCTAACACGCCGGCCTCTAGCTCCTCATAGGGCACTTTCTCGCCGTAGACGTTCCCCTCCTCGGCCATGTGTCTCTCACGGCCCACCAGCACGCGGAGCCTGAAACTGGAAGCAGCCAGGCGGGCGGCGCGCATGCGCAACAGTAGCTCCTTATCAGGCTCGGGCGGCCTCAGCGGGTTAGGGCCTAAGGCCTTCAGCTTCTCCACGAAATCGCGTACTACCTCCGCGAACTTCTTGCCCTCAGAAGCCGATATCCACTCGAGCCTAAGCCTTTCGGGCTCCAGGCCTGCCAGGGCTAGGAGCTTCCTCATCATGCGGAAGCGCAGCTCCGCGTAGTAATTGCCCTCCACGTAGTGACAATCGCCTGGATGGCAGCCGGCTATGAGGACACCATCAGCACCGCGCTCTAACACCTCGAGCACCACCGCTGGCTCCACGCGGCCAGAGCACATCACGCGCACGATACGGATGTTCGTCGGGTATTGGATACGGCTCGTCCCGGCTAGGTCAGCGCCAGCGTAAGAGCACCAATTACAGCAGAAGCCCACTATCAGGGGCTCAAACTCACCCTCGTGGCCCGCCATGCCCTACCACCCCCATCACGAACTCGCGAGGGCCGCTAGCGCTTGCGCTCTTATCTGCTCATCGGTGAAGTGTCTCATCCTTATGGCCCTCTCCGGGCAGCTGGCCGCGCAGGTTCCGCAGCCCTTGCACACGACCTCGTTCACGACCGCTATGCCCCTCTCGTCCTTCGTTATGGCACCGAAGGGGCAGATGAGGATGCAGGTTCCACAGCCGCTGCACTTGTCCGGGTCTACCTCGGCTACCGTGGGCTCGACCTCTACCTCGCCCCTGGCGAGCGGCGCACAAGCCCTGGCGGCTGCCCCGCGGGCCTGGGTCATGCTGTCGGGTATGTCTTTTGGTCCCTGGCAGCAGCCGGCTAAGAAGACGCCATCCACGAGCGCGTCCAGGGGCCTGAGCTTCGGATGGGCTTCCCTGAAGAAGCCATCCGGCCCAAGCGTCAGCCTCATCAGATTGGCTACCTTGTGCACGTCCGGCCTGGGCACGAGGCCCACGGACAGCACCACTATATCGGCCGGGAGGCGTATCCGGCCGAGCGTGGGGTCCCTGAAGGTCAGCACGAGGCCATCGCCTTCAGCGGCTACTTTAGGCGGGTCCTCGGGCGTGTATTTGAAGAGGTTCACGCCCTTCTCCCTCAGGGCCGAATACATCTCCTCATAGCCGCGCCCGAACGTCCTTATGTCCCGGTAGACCAGGCTGACCTCCACGTCTGGCCATTTCTCGCGTATCTTCAGGGCCTGTTTGATGGCTATGCCACAGCACACGCGGGCGCAGTAAGGCCTCTCGGGCGTCCTCACGCCCACGCAGGTTATGAAGGTCACGCTCCTAGGGCGCCTGCCGTCGGAAGGCCTAGTCAGCTCGCCCTTAGTCGGCCCGTCAGGGCAGAAGAGGCGCTCGAGCTGGGCGCTCGTCAGCACGTCGGGGTAGACCTTGTAGCCATACTCGCCCTCCGCTGGCTCGTAGGGCTGGGCGCCCGTGGCCACTATGATGGTTCCCACGGGCACCTCGACCTCCTCGGCCTCGCTGGCCAGGTCTATGGCGCCCCTCGGGCAGGCATCCACGCACTTCCCACAGCACGTGCAGGCAGCCTCGTCTATGGCGTAGACAGGCGGGTAAGCGCCCCAATACGGCATGTAGATGGCCTTGCGCTTCGTCAGGCCGGAATCCAGTTCGTTCGGCACCTCCACGGGGCAGGCTTCCGCGCACTTCCCGCACGCATCGCACTTAGCAGGGTCCACGTGCCTGGGCCTACGCCTTATCCTGGCCCTGAAGTTCCCTATGTAGCCTTCCACGGCCACTAGGTCCGAGTTATCGAACAGCATCACGCGCCCGGCCTTGACGGCCTCATCCAACTCCTTGAAGAGGCTGGCCAAGAGTTCCCTGGCGTCCTGGAAGGTCACCATTAGGTCATCTAGCTTAGCCACCATGCCGCCCAAGAAGGGCTCTTTCTCCACCAGGTAGGCCGTGAAACCTCTCCTGGCGACCTCCAGGGCCGCTGTTATACCGGCTATACCGCCGCCTATCACCAGGACGCCCGGCTCTACCTTGGCCTTCTTCACCTCAAGCGGCTCGAGCAGCCTCGCCCTGGCCACGGCCATGCGCACCAGGTCCTTGGCTTTCTCCGTGGCCTTCTCAGGCTCGTGCGAGTGGCACCAGGAGCAGTGCTCACGGATGTTCACCATCTCGAAGAGGTAACGGTTCAGGCCAGCTTCCTCCACCACGCGCCTGAAGGTGGGCTCGTGCATGGCTGGCGAACAGGAGGCTACTACCACGCGGTTGAGCTTGTACTCCTTTATGTCCTCCTGTATCATCTTCTGGCCCGGCTCAGAGCAGACGTATTGGTAGTGGCGCGCTACCACCACGCCCGGCAGCGTCTTGGCGTACTCGGCTACCGCGGCCACGTCGATGACGCCGGCTATGTTGAGGCCGCAGTGGCAGACGTAGACACCTATACGCACTTCCTCGCCCCGCTCACTCATAGCAGGTCCACCTCCCTCAGGTAGTTCACTGCCTCCATAGCGGCCGCGCTGGCCTCGGCCACGCTGTCAGGTATGTCCTTAGGGCCAGCGGCGCAACCACAGATGAATATGCCATCTAAAGCGGCTACGGGGTTGGCCTTCGGCTCTGAGCTGGCGAAGAAGCCATATTCATCCATCTTGAGACCTAGGAGCTTAGCTAAGGCCTCTGAGCCATCGGCGGGCGCTAAACCGACGGAGAGTACCACTAAGTCGTGCTCCTCCATGCTTATACGGCCCGTCTCGGTGTCCTCTACCGCTAACCTCAGGTCTCCGGTCTCTGGGTCCTCCTCTACCCTGGCCACGCGGCCCCTCACGAATTTCACCCCGAACTCCTCCCTGGCCCGCTCCACGAACTCCTCAAAGCCCTTCCCGTAGGCCCTCAGGTCTATGTAGTAGACCACGACCTCTACCTCAGGCCAGTGCTCCTTGAGCAGTACGGCGTTCTTGGCCGCGTACATGCAACACACGCGCGAGCAGTAGGGGTTGCCTATCCTGCGGTCTCGCGAGCCCACGCACTGGATGAAGGCCACGCGCTTAGGCATCTTGCCGTCAGAAGGCCTCATCAGCTCCCCCCTGGTCGGGCCAGAGGCGTTTATGAGCCTCTCGAGCTGGAGAGCGGTTATCACGTTGGCGTAGCGGCCATAGCCGTACTCCCTTAGGCCTTCCACGTCCACGAGCTTGAAGCCGGCGGCCACTATGATGGCCCCCACCTGGAGTGTAAGCTCCTCGTCCTTCTGGCTGAAATCTATGGCCTTGGCCTCACAAATGCTCTTGCAGAGGCCGCAGCGTAAGCAGTGCTCCATGTCTATCAAGGCCACCTTGGGGACGGCCTGGGGGAAGGGAATGTAGATGGCCTTGCGCGGCCCCAGGCCTTGGTTGAACTCGTCAGGCACCTCCACCGGGCACTTCTCAGAGCAGATGCCGCAGCCCGTGCAGCGCTCAGGATCCACGTAACGGGCCTTCTTCAGCACCTTCACCTCGAAGCCCTTCCCGGCCCTCTTGACGCCTGTCACCTCGGAGTAGGTGAGTAGCGTTATGTTTGGGTGCCTGGCCACGTCCACCATCTTAGGCGCCAAGATACATATGGAGCAATCTAAGGTCGGGAAGGTCTTATCGAGCATGGCCATGTGACCGCCTATGCTTGGGTAGCGCTCCACGAGGTAAACGTGGACGCCTTGCTCGGCCACATCCAAGGCCGCCTGGATGCCGGCTATCCCGCCCCCGACTACCAAGACGGCAGGCTCCACGGCCACCACCTCACGTGGCCGAGAAGGCATGGTAATCGCCCTTCCTCCCCTTGGCCACGACTTTGCCCTCTCCCATCAGGCATATCAGGTGCCTGAGGACCTCCCGCTTCGGCAGCCCCGTGGTCTCCGAGAGCTCGGGGACGGTCAGGGGACCTCTCTCCTTCAACTCGCTCATTATCCAGCCGCGCTCGAGCTCATCCTTCAACATGCCCATGAGAACCTCGCGCGCCTCCTCGGGCTTCAGGCCGCCAGCCTCCACGATGTGCCTCGACCTCCCCAATAGCCACCTTGCCCTCGCGCCTGAGAAGGCCTCGGCAGCTGCCCTCAGCTTGGCCCTCAGTTCCTCGCTTCCCATGCCCTCTTCACCCCGAGCGGGCTGGGCTCAGTAGGCTTAACGGTTTCGGTGAGCCTCTCCCGATGTGGCGGCCCCCTATATCACCTCACGCCCTGACCTTAGCGGCGGCCGTCAGGCTGAGGAGAAGCCCTAACGACCAACAATATGGTCGGGGCGAATTTATCTGGCCCAAAAGAACGAATTTCAGGCCTGCTCTAGGGCGGCGACCTTCTTACCCACCATGCGCTCTAGGAAGGGCCTCGCTTTCTCGTTCTCCGCCTTGATGCGCTCGCGCCCTAAGCGCTTCAGGGTCTCCGCCATCTCGGTTATGACCTGTGCGAACTTAGCGCCTTCGGCAGCCGATATGTATTCTACCCTGAAGCGCTCCGGGCTTATGCCTATCTTCGGCAGCATCTTGGCCAGGGCCTTCATGCGCTCCGTCATGTGCCAGTTGCCAGAGATGTAGTGACAGTCGTAGGGCAGGTGGCAGGCGGCTACAAGCACCATGCCCGCGCCGCGCCTGAAGGCCTCCAGCACGAAATCACGGTCCACCCTGCCCGAGCACATCACGCGTATGATGCGCACGTTCGTGGGATACTCGAAGCGGCTCGTCCCGGCTAGGTCGGCGCCGGCATAAGAACACCAATTACAGCAGAAGGCGAGTATCAGGTCCTCCGGGTTCCTCTCCAACGCGGCCCTTATCTGCGCGAATATCTGGGCGTCCGTGAAGTGCATCTGCGTGATGGCGTCGGCCGGGCACTCGGCCACGCAGGTGCCGCAGCCATGGCACTTGGCCGGTATCACGCGGGCCGGCTTGCCTTCCTCGACCTCTATGGCGCCATAGGGGCATTTAGTAGCACAGATACCGCACTTCACCTTCGTGTTCCTACACTTATCCGGGTCCACTACGGACACGATAGGCTCTATTATCCACTCATCCTTGGATAACACAGACATGGCCCTGGCGGCAGCGGCCGCGCCCTGGCTCACGGAGTAGGGTATGTCTTTTGGCCCCTGGCAGCAGCCAGCCAAGAAGATGCCGTCTGTGGGCGAGTCCACGGGCTTAAGCTTGGGGTGCGACTCCATGAAGAAGCCATTTGCGTCCCTGGAGATGTTCAGTATCCTGGCCAGTTCCTCGGCGCCCTTAGCCGGGATAGCAGCCGTGGAGAGAACGACCATCTCAACCTCTAGGTCCAACACCTGGCCCAACATGGTGTCCTCCACGCGGATGATGAGGTTCTTCGTCTTCGGGTCCTCTATTATCCTGGCTGGTTTGCCGCGGATGAAGTTGATGCCTAACTCCCTAGCGCGCTGGTAAAACTCCTCGAAGCCCTTGAAGGGGGTTCGCATGTCCATGTAGATGATGTAGACCTCATTGTCCGGGTATTTCTCCTTGAACAAAATGGCGTTCTTCAACGTGTACATGCAGCATATGCCGGAGCAATACGGGTACTTGTTCACATCTCGCGAGCCCACGCACGTTATGAACGCTATGCTCTTCGGCACTCGCCCATCAGAGGCCCTGACCACCTGCCCCCTCGTGGGGCCAGCAGCCACGTGAAGGCGCTCTATTTCCAGGGCAGTGATGACGTTATCGTACTTGCCGTACCCGTACCTCGGGTCGTCGTAGGGCAGGTAGATATCGAAGCCCGTGGCCACTATGATGGCCCCCACGGTCAGCTCTATCTCCTCCGGCTGTTGGCTGAAGTCTATGGCCTCCCTCGGGCCACAGGCGTCTACGCACTTATAGCACTCTATACAGTGGTCCCTATCTATGCGGTAGACGAGAGGCACGGCCTGGGCGAAGGGCACGTCTATGGCCTTACGAACCCCGAGGAACATATCCCAATCGTTCGGGAACTCTATGGGGCAGACGGCCGCGCACTCACCACAGCCCGTACAGCGTTCCTCTATCACGTAGCGAGGCTTCTTCTCTATCTTCACCTTGAAGTTGCCCACGTAGCCCTCTACGGACTTGACCTCCGCGTAAGTTATTATCTCCACGTTCGGGTGCCTATAGACATCTACCATGAGGGGGCCTTCGATGCATATGGAGCAATCTAAGGTCGGGAAGGTCTTATCGAGCATAGCCATCTTGCCGCCTATGCTATCATAACGATCCACGAGGTATACCTTGTAGCCTGCTTCAGCGAGGGCCAGGGCCGCGTTTATGCCCGCGATACCGCCGCCTATCACGAGCGCGTCTTTGTGGACGGGCACCTTAATGGGCTCTAAGGACTGGAGGAGCCTGGCCTTGGCGACCGCTATGCGCACTATGTCCTTAGCTTTCTCCGTGGCCTCCTCCGGCTCATGGGGGTGGCACCAGGAGCAGTGTTCACGGATGTTGGCCATCTCGAAGAGGTAGGGGTTCAGCCCTGCCTCGGCCACGCAGCGCCTGAAGGTGGGCTCGTGGAGCCTTGGGGAGCAAGCGGCTACTACCACGCGGTTGAGCTTGTACTCCTTTATGGCATCCTGTATCAGCTTCTGGCCCGGGTCAGCACACATGTAGCGGTAATCGACAGCGTAGACCACGTCAGGTAGTGTCTTCGCGTATTCCACTACCTCGGCCACGTCCACCACACCAGCTATGTTGAGGCCGCAGTGACAGACGAACACGCCCACGCGGGGCTTCTCGTGTTCTGGGGAGCTCATGCTCACCCCCAGGCCGCCGTCTGTGCTCAAGCCCCCGTATATATTTGCTTTGCCGCCCGCCGCGGCCACCGAAAAACCTTATATCACGTTCGCGTTCGGTAGCGCCGGTGGCATCATGGCGGTCGTTGCGCTAACCAAGAAGGGGCTCTGCGCTAAGTGCGGGGCCTGCGTCTCCTTCTGCCCCTTCGGTGTGTTGGAGCTAGGGCCGAGGGGCCCCGAGCTCAAGGGCAAGTGCGTGGGCTGCGGTATCTGCTACAACGTCTGCCCCAGGTTCAAGCCGGATTTAGAGGCCTTAGAGCGTTACGCCTTCGGGAGGGCCAGGAAGTCGGATGAGGAATTCGGCGTCCTCCGGTCCATAGCGTTAGCGAGGTCTAAGGACGAAGAGGTATTGGCCGTCTGCCAGGACGGGGGCGTGGTGACCACGCTCGTCAAGCACCTATTGGAGTCTGGCCAGGCGCGCCTGGCTGTCTTATCCGGCGTTAGCGAAGAGGTCCCGTGGCTCCCCGAGGCCAGGATAGTCCTCTCAGGACAAGAGGCGCTCGAATGTGCTGGCAGCAGGTACACTTACGATACGGGCATGATGTCTAAATTGGGCGTGGCTGCTTTCCTGGCCTTACTTGAGGGCACCAGGGCCGCTTTCGTGGGGTTGCCCTGCCAGGTGCAAGCTGTGAGGAAAATACAGGTCCTCCCGGTAGAGGAGCTGGGCTGGAGGGACGCTATAGGGCCCATTATAGGGCTGTTCTGCACGGAAACGTTTGATTATGAAGGTCTCATGGCCTTCCTACGTGAGAAAATAGGGCTGGTCCCCGAGGAAGTCGTCAAGATGAACATAAAGAAAGGCAGGCTCTATTTTTACCCGAAGGAAGGTGAGCCGAAGGGCGTCAAGATAAAGGAGTTAGAGGCCCTGGCGCGCGAGGGCTGTAAGGCCTGCACGGATTTCTCGGCCGAGCTAGCTGATATCTCTGTCGGTAGCCTGGGCCTGGAGGGCTGGAACGTGGTCATAATAAGGTCGGAGCTAGGCGAGGAAGTCTTTAACGCAGCTGTTGAGGCGGGCCTGTTGGAGACGAAGCCGGTGGAGGAAGAGCCAAAGGTAATAGAGATATTGAAGCGCCTCACCGAGCTGAAGCGCAAGAGAGGCGAGAGCGGGGAGAGCTGAGCAGGGTGATCGAGGTGAGCGCTGATTTATCCGGGAGCTTCAGCCCCTTACTCATGCTCTTGACCGCCGTGTTAACACTTATAAGCAGAGGCATGGCCTAGGGCCGGGGACCAACGTGGGGATAAGACTGGCAGGAAGGCTCGCGATCGTACTCTTCTTGTCGCTATCTATAATGGCGATATACTCACTCACGGCGACTCACGGCGCTCCCACAGCCCCGGTTGCCCAGGGTCCCAGGCAAGCGCTAGTCGTAGGGGATACGTGGGCCCTAACGGGCCAGTACGACCAGGCCGAGACCAGCACGTTGCTTTGCCGTGAGCCCCTTGAGCTGCCCAGTAATGCCTCGGTCATGGTTACCGTGGAGGCCCCCGGCGTGTGGGTCTGGGATGAGGGGGCCAGCGTTACCGCTAACCTCAACCTCACCCTGCAAGACCTCAGCAACCTCACGGGCGTGAGGTTGGACACGCTCGAGTGCTACTTGTTTTCCTTCCACGGCGGTGGCATGATCGCTACCTCGGGCATCCAGGAGCTAGAGGTCAACTTAATCAAGGCAACGCCCATGCTGTTAGATGTCGCGGTTACCTTCACCAGGGGCTTCAGGTGGGATCTCGTGGAAGAAGGCCTGTGGATAGGGGCCTACTTGGTCTTAGAGGCTAACTTCACGACTTTCACGGACAACACTGCTGAGGGTTTTGCGGCCGAACCCTTCTACGCCATCTGGGTCAAGTGTGTCCCGCCCGGTTACTTCGGGCGCACGGTGGAGACGACCTACACGTTGGTGAGCGTGAACACGACCAGCGGCTTCGTCAACGTCAGCATAGCTACACGCTACATCGTGGACGGCCACGAATATAACTATACATATTACAAAAACTACAACGCCACGGTCTTCAGGCCTTCCATTGACCTGTTGTTCGAGCCCTGGTTCCTCATGTACACCGAGGACCCGATATGGGCGCCCCCGCTCTTGCTTGTGGAAGGCGCTGGGGGCGTTGGGCCAGCGGGCACCTTGCTCACCTGGGAGGCCCTCGGGGCCGATTGGGTAGATTGGGTGGCCAGCGAGACCGAGGCCAATAACGTGACCATGACGGGCTCCTTCAGCTTCGAAGACGCTATCTTGGCAAACAGGAAGGTAAGGCTAGCTGTCTTCAGCCTGGATTACCCCATCTCCTCCTACTCCGAGTGGCAGTGGGGCGGGGAGCGGGGCTTCGAGAACCTGACGGGCACCTACCATGTGGCTTGGAAGTACGAGGTAGAGACGGGCGCCCTCCTAGCCGTAGATTGGCAGGAGGACTTAGCTTACACCAGCGAATGGGGTTGGAACAGCGCCCTCTACACGGAGGAAGAGCACACATCCATAGAGCTCCCGGCGGCTGTGGCCAGCGCTTCCTTTGAGTTCGGCGAGGAACTAGCGCCGCCCAGCCTCGAGATAGTGTCAGTGGAGCCCAGCGCCACGGACGTGAAGGCCGGGGATACCGTAGGCTTTGATGTGGTGGTCGTGAACAACGGGGACATAGATGCCGAGGGCGCTATCCTGGGCTGGAGCAGTCCCTACTTCACTGGCACGAACAACATCACGCTCGATGTGCCAGCTGGTCAGGAGGTGACCGCCCACTTCGACCTGACGGCGCAGAGCGAGGAGGACGTGACGGCATCCATAACCTTCACCGTGTATTACGCGGGCGAGGCCCATGACACTTACGATGTGAGTGTGCACATCCACGTGCCGATCGCCGCGATTGCATTCAGGTCAGCTAGGACGAGCGCCGAGGAAGTGCTCGAGGGACGTACGTTGACGCTGACGGTGGAGGTGGCCAATGAGGGCGATCGGCTGGCCAGGGGCGTGCTGGTGCGCTGGGAATCAGAGGGCTTCACGGGCGAGCAGGAGAAGACCGTCGATATAAGGCCCGGGGAGACAGTCACGGTGTCCTTCTCCCTTAAGGCCGTCTCCACCGGCAGCGTGGCCATAGATGTCTTTGTGTCTTTCAAGGGCGAGCTAGTGGGCCACGAGACGTTAACCGTCATCATATCTAAAGTGGTCGAGCCCACGCCCACGACCACCACGGCCATAGCCTCTGGCGCAGCGGCCGGCGTGGTAGCTGCTGGCATCTCCATAGCGACGGCTGGCGTATCGGGTGTCTCGGCTGCTGCCGCGGCGGCAGCGCCAACGGTCTCAGCGGCCGCGACGGCCGCTCCCGCGGTATCAGTAGCCCCAGCGGCCGCTGCCCCCAGGGCTGAGCAGGCCAGGGGAGGTTTCTTCTCCAAGATACTCAGCGGTATAAAGTACCTGTTGGGCAAGCGCAAGAAGAAGCGTGTAGAACCACCTAAGAACTCCTTAAAGCTCACCCTCGGCCTCGTCATCCTCTCAGCTGCCTTTGCCGTGGCCCCGCTCGCCTTGACGGGCACGCCGCTCAGCTTAACCAGCATACCGACCTCCATCATGACTTCCACGATAGGCTTCAGCCTGGCCCTCTCGGGCCTCAGCTTGTTCGTGAGGAGGGTCAAGTTCTACAGGGACTTCGGCATAGAAGTGGACAAGCGCGAGAAGGCCTACCTAGCGCTGACCTTCATCTTAGGGATATGGGGTGCTGTCTCCTCAGCGCTCGGCTTGCTAAACGTCCTAGTGTCCTACTTGGCCAGCATACCACTCTCCGCCCCGGCGTTTGTAGTAGCTGCCTACACGCTCCTAGATATGAGGAGCTGGGCTTAAGCCCAGCTCCCCGCCCCAAATTCTTTTTTATCCTGATGGCGGATAGCGAGCAGGGACAACATTTTAAGGCTTAAGGTGCCTGAGGCTAAGGCGGTGAGGGACGTGGCGAGGTTGGTGAGGAAGCCCCTTTTCCCAAAGGAGATCCTCAAGCTACGTGAGGTGGAGATATACATTATATGGGATAGGTGTAAGGGCTGTGGCTTCTGCATAGAGTTCTGCCCGAGGAGGGTGTTGGATTATAGCCCCAAGCTCAACATAAGGGGTGCCCACCCGCCCGAGGTCGTGAGGCCCGAGGAATGCGCGGGCTGTGGCCTCTGCCAGGACATCTGCCCCGACCTAGCCATCTTCATCGTGCCCAAGGAACGCGGGGAGCGCGAGGAGGGCGCCCGTTAGGCTTATCTAGTGGCGCGCCCTGCCCCACAGCGGGGCTGTGATGTGTCAGGGTTACGCGAGCGGGAGCCATGACCGGAAGGCATTAGGCTGAGCTCCGCCCTCGCCAACAGGGCCAGTGCCATTCTCCCCTCGGCGGGCCAGGTGGGCCGTACTTCTCCAGGCCGTAGCGCCTAAGGGGCTTGGTCAAATGCCTTTGGGACCTAGGGGGCGGCAGGTAGAGACCTGGCCTGATATCACGCGGCACTCTCACCCACTCCTTGCGGGCCTCTGGGTCCCTGTGGCCGCACCTAGGGCACCTGAAGCCCTTCCCGGCTCCCATGGATTTCATGCGCTTCCCACATCTCGGGCATCTGGGGTTCTGGGGCAACAGCTTCTCGGCCAGCTCCAATACCCTCAGCTTCTCTAAGTTGAGGGTGAGCTGCCCCTGGGGGCCTAGCTTGACCCCGCCAGCGGCCTCCACTAAGTCGCCCGGCCAGAGCGCTAGGGCCACTTTAGCCAGGCGGCCCGAGGGCCTGTAAGCAGCACAATCTACCTCGCCCGTGCCGTCCGCCAGCCTGAAGACCACGTGGCCGCCGGGCAGCATCTTAGGCACGCTGGCCACGCGGCCCCTCACCACGGCTGGCAGGTGCGGCCTGAGTTCGCGCACTGTCCTGCGAACTAGGTGAGCGTCCGTGCCCTGATTAGTCCTGAAGATTACCCAGCGCTCCACGGGCTCGCCCAGCTTCAGCATCTTGAAGGCCCTCAGGACCACGTCCGGCCCCTCGCCCCTTACGCCCAATAATACGGGGTCAGGCCCTCTGGGCGTTATCAAGACGCGCTTGGTCTCCTCGTCGTAATTGTTGAACGTAAAAGGCTTGGTGGTCTCGTCCATCTCGGCCACGGAACGCGGGTCCACGGCCCTGGGCTTCCCCCTGTTCTCCGGCAGCCTATAGGCCAACAGCTCGTAGGTGTGGTCGTTGGTCAGGAGCTCCCCTATGGCCGCTAGGGCGCCCACCAAGCCTCGGCCCAGCTTAAAGCCCACTGCCCTGATGTCATAGCAGGCGCAGAGCTTCAGGGCCTCATCTAAGCTCGCCAGGCCTCTTATGGTTTTCTTGGCGAAGAGTCTGAGCGCCACGGGAACACGCCCCTCTAACAGCGCGACGCCGGGATGTGTGTTCTCATCGCCTAGGTCGGCTTGCTCTCGCACCAGCTCCACGGCAACCGAGAAGAGCTCATCTAATAGCCCGCGCTCGCAGCAGAAGCGGAGGCAGAGGGCGCCGTTCCCACGCGTCTTCCAAGGCGCGTTAGGGTTCAATCTCACTAAGTTCGGGTAGTCCATGAACTCGACGCCCAATCGGCAAAAACGCTCGACCAAGAGAGCGGCTATGTATGTGGTGCAGCCTCCTCTCGGCGAGTCCGTGTCGTCCAAGCCCAGGTGGGCGAGTACCTCGTCGGCCATGGGCGAGCCCGCAGGCGCCTTATTCCTCCTCTATCACGCTGAGGGTCTGGGTCTGCGTGATGTGCTCCATACGCCTTATCGTCCATATCACTAACTTGTTCAGCTCCGTGCGGTCGGGCACGTTAAGCTTGGCGATGATATCCCAAGGGCCGAAGATGAGGTAGGCCTCCTCCACGCCCTCAAGCTCCCTCAGGGCCTTCAGGACCTCTTTCTCGGCGCCTATGTCTGTCCTGATCAGCACGTAGGCGATGGGCAATTCCTCTGACCCTCAGGCGTGGGGTGCCCCGCGCCCATAAAAGCTTCGCCGTTGCGATTATAGGCGGCGATCGCCACCACCGGCTTAGGCATGGACGAGAGTGGGCGACCTCAGGCGGGGCCTGTGAGGCTTTTCATCTACCACATGAGGCAGGACGACGCGCGGAAGTGCACGGCCATGAAGCTGAAGAAGCACGGCCTAGCACACGTCTTCTTCTCGCTCAGGGAGGCGCCTAGGGGCGCCGTGATACTAGACCCCCTGGCTAAGAAGGCCCTCTCGCGCCAGGACAAGCCCATCATGGCTTCCAGGGGCCTGTTAGCCGTGGACTGCAGTTGGGCGCATATAGAGACCTTCCCAGCCTCAAGGGCCTTAAGGGGGCCGAGGCGCTGCCTGCCCTACTTAGTAGCCGCTAACCCGGTCAATTACGGCGTGCCCACCAAGCTCAGCACAGCAGAGGCCCTGGCCGCCGCCCTTTACATAGCCGGCTTTAAGGAGCAAGCGGAGCGCGTGCTCTCGATCTTCAAGTGGGGCCCTGTCTTCTTAGAGCTAAACAGGGAGCTCCTAGAGGCTTACTCGCGGGCCGAGGACAGCTCCGGCGTGTTGGCCGTGCAGGAGGAAGTGCTCAGGGAGCTCTTAGCTCACAGGAAGTGAGCGCGGGGCTGGCGAGCTGGTAGTAGCCCACCTTCTGTTCTAGGCGGCATCCTTCTGATCGGGCTACCCGGCGCCTCGGGCGGCCACCTCATCGCGCCCTACTTGCCCTTTCACCCCGTGGGACGGCCGTTTCACCGCTTCCCAGGGCCTCCTCGGCGACTTAGCACGCCTCATTAGTCCTCCGGCCCTGGGACGTTCCGTTTCTGTGCCGGAGCCGGGCCTCTCGGCCCGCGCCCTCGCGGGCGCCACGGTGGCCGCGCGGTGGGTGGAGCTTCCTCAGGCCCCAGGGTCGCCCCTCGGGGCCCGACGGCCGCCCACCAGCTCGCCAGCCCCGATGATATAAGTGCTGGGGTAGCTAAAAACATAACCTCACTTATAAGGTCAGCCCACTTTGCCCCCAAGGGCCTTCTTCTTCAGCTCCAGGAGCTTCATCCTAGCTTGCCGAGCCGTCCCGGCAATGGCTAGAGGCCTGTGAACGGTTAGGTCTACTTGGCAGCCACAGCGCACGCATCTCGTAGTTTTCTCGGCCGTGGTAAGCTGGAGCCAGCCGCATCTAGGGCACTTTATGACCTTAAAG
>Ga0190367_1000673_pt1 | contig 23111 bp, 27 predicted proteins | sample 4872181011_MG_FD_171838 | JGI IMG/M metagenome (GOLD analysis project Ga0190367, IMG submission 171838) | Hydrothermal vent microbial mat bacterial communities from Southern Trench, Guaymas Basin, Mexico - 4872-18-10-11_MG | ecosystem: Environmental > Aquatic > Marine > Hydrothermal vents >...
AGAGAAAACTTCAAAACATTATTGAAAGAGACGGCAGTAATGAATAAGATTGGGAAGATTTTATGAAATCTCTTATAAACTTAAGAAACTACTGTAGAACGTTGTTTAACTATTGGGGATATCTAAAAGCTATGAAGGTTTACCATTTAATGAGATAGAGAGGAGCGAGTTGAAGGTATGTGTTAGGTGGACTCACAAAAAGTGGCTATTCAGAGAGAAGTTGGGCTTTATTTTATAAGAAATTCTTTGGACTTATCTTTCAGTGCCAATGCCCCCGCGGGAACTAGACAATTTGTCTAAAAGCACAAAATTTAAATACCTCAGTTGAATAATATAACTCATGAAGGGAACAATGACAGTTGACATCTACAAGTACGATGAGCAGTTGGAGAAGGTTTTTGAGAGGATAGATAAATCAGAGATAACGGATAATAACAAGAAGCTGATAAAGGACTTTTTAGATTACTGCTTTGCGGAGGGATTGAGTGTTCCAAGGATTATAAAGTATGCCAATACTTTGCTAACTCTTGCCAAGATTTTGGATAAGGATTTTGATAAAGCTACGAAGCGGGATATAGTTAGGGTTGTTGGGAGGATAGAGAGAAATGGTTACTCAGCTTGGACAAAGAAGGATTTCAAGGTTACTTTAAAGAAGTTTTACAAGTGGTTGAGGCAAACTGAAGATTATCCTGAAGAAGTAAAGTGGCTGAAGACTACCTTGAAGAAATCTGAGGAAAAACTACCTGAGGAGTTGTTAACTGAAGAGGATATTCAAAAAATGGTAAATGCTGTCAATGATATCAGAGATAAGGCTTTGATAATAACACTTTACGAATCTGGAGCAAGGATTGGAGAGATTGCAAGCTTAAAAATCAAGCAGGTTCATTTTGATGAGCAGGGTACTGTTTTGATAATTAAAGGTAAGACTGGAATGAGAAGGGTAAGATTGATAGCTTCTGATCCTTATTTAAGGCAATTGGTTAATAATCATCCTGCAAAAGATGATCCTGAAGCTCCATTATGGATTAAGAAGAATAGTAAAGAGATAGAACCCCTAGATTATGCTGCAATAAGTAAAATAATTAAGAGAGCAGCTAAGAAAGCTGGGATCAAAAAGAGGGTTCATGCTCATATGTTTAGACATTCAAGAGCAACATTCTTGGCGAAGTATTTGACTGAAGCCCAACTTTGCCAATACTTTGGGTGGACAATGGGATCCGAAATGGCTTCTGTTTATGTACACTTATCAGGAAGAGATATGGATGAAGCAATTTTGGGATTGTACGGATTTAAGGTTGAGAAGGAGCCAGTTGCCAAGAACATTCCTAAGGAATGCCCGAGATGTGGATACAAGAATCCAAGTGATGCCAAATTCTGTAGTAACTGTGGACTGGCTTTAAGTGTAGAAGCTATAAGGGAGGTTGAAGAGAAGGAGAAATTGGTTAAGAGGTTGTTAAAATTATTAGAGGATGAAGAGATTAGGAGGATTATAGTTGAGAAGATAGGACAGATGTAGATTGAATTTACTCAGTAGCAACAAAAGTATTTTAAGAGCACCATTTGCAAATTAATAATGATGCCTAAAGAATCTTTCATCCCAGAGCTGCATGATATTGGAAAATTAGTTGATAAAGATAGGATAAGACCTAAAATAGAAGGACTGGGTATAAAAATCTCAGATCACACATTCGAGAACTTAACAGATGAAGATTTTAAAAAGTTAAATATAGAGAAACCGAATTCACCATCTTGGTGGGGCCAATATCATCATGTAAATATAGATAAAATTGACTTAAACGATTGGAATTTTATCCCAAATGAGTATAAGAAGTGTTTATTCTTACTTAAAATTGCAGATCATCTGGCTTCTTCAGTTTCTAGAGTTGGTGTTGAAGGTATTTTTGCTCCAAAAACTGAAGATCTTTGCAAATTAAACTTAATAAAACTTTGGAATAAAAAATTCTATGAAAAAAATGAGAAATTGGGAAGATATTGGGCAGCTTTTAAATCTATAGAAGATCTAAAGGAACTATTTAATGAAATTCAGAATTGTACTTCTGGAGAAGAATTTTTAGAAAAATACAAAGAACACTTACTTTTAACACCTGAAAATAAATCCTTTCCTTGGAATCTTACAACATTATATACGCACTGTAAACTAGTGGGAAAGATATATAGAGTGTTAGAAAAACATGTAAGTGAGGTTAAAGAAAATGGAAGGTTAGTCCTAGAATATCTCAATAAAAAAGTAACGAAAATTAAGGATGCTGAGGGAGGAAACAGAACAAGAAAAACTAATAATCCAGAGGATTACAAGCAAGGAGAATGGAAATTCAAGCTAGTTAAATGCAAAATACAAATTCCACATTACTTTGTAAGGCTATATTATTTAAATATACTTAGAAAAAGAGAAGAATTAATAAAAGCATTTATAGAGAAACACTCTGATTATGTTCTACTTTATACTCATGATTTTCTTTTACTCTTTTTACCACTAAATTTTGATCTGAATAAAATGAAAGAACTTTTCCAAGATTTTTTAGACTGGAATTTTATAATTGAATGTGTAGAAATAGGAGCAGATTTAGGAATTTTAAGAACTAACCTAGATGAGAAAAAAATAAGAGCTAAAAGGTCAAACGATAAAAGCACATTAGAAGTGCTGGATGAGCCTTTAAACAGAGCAAAGGTTAGGCTATATTACCTTCAACCTAAGCTTAGCGACAATTTAGACTTACCGATTTGTGATATTTGTCAGCTAAATAAAGGAGTTGAGAGATGGAAAGAAAACATAAGAGAGTGGGTTTGTGATAAATGTCAAAATATAAGAGAATTAGGTGAGCCTTTTCCTCAATACGCTGAATGGGATAAAGAGGAAACACGAGTAATATGGTTTAAAGTTTCATTAGATATAGAGAAATTAGAACAATGGTTGAAGAAGGCATTTAAAGAATATCTATATGAGGAAATCAAAAAAAGAATAGAAGATTTAGAAAGAAGAATTAGTAATCTTCAGAACGAAATGAGTAAAAAACAATCAGAGCGAACTAGGTTAATATTTTATGTAAAGACTTTGAAAGATAAAAATAAAAAGAGAAAGATTGGAGGAAGTATTAAAGCTCTTTCAGAGGAGATTAAAAAACTCGAAGAAGAGTTAGAAAAGTTGGAAAATAAGAAAAATACCTTACATGAGGATCTAACAGATCTTAACAATAAAGTTAACATACTTCTTGAGGAATTTCGATCTTTAGCCTTGATAGTTGATTTTGTGGAAGATTATAAACAAATGTTAAAAAGATATTATGAGAAACTAAAGGAACAAGGACTTCTAGACCTAGATAGACTACCTATAAGAGATTATTATGAATTAAATGTCGTTAAATTTGATAAAGAAAAACTCATTCAAATAGTAAATACATTTGTTGAAATATTTGACGAAATCTTTCCAGATGTTGAGAAAAATGAAGACTCTCCAGTTAAAATTTCCCTATTTGTAGGAACAACTAAATATCCATTGCGAGACATTTGGAGATTTTTTGAGGAAGGAAAAGAGAATTTCATAAATGTTAGAGTGCAAGGTGTGGGATACGCATCCTATAGTTACAATGAATTCAGGGAGATATTAAAACATGAAAGGATTACAGGCATATTTTTTGATGCTATTAAGATTCTTGAAAAAACTGGGAGCAACATACTCCATAAGTTACACTTAAGCAAGGAGCTATCAAATAGAGATTTAAAGATAATTGCTAAAATAGGTCATCAAAAAATGTATATTTTAACGAGGTTGATAAAGAATGAGTGAGCTCAAAGTAATTAGGCTTAATTTCAAGTGTGTAGATAGAGGTATAATAATAGGAAAAAGAATAAAAGGTGGAACGTTTAGGCCAGTAGTAACTCATATACCATCATCAACTGTAAGAGGCTGTTTTTTAAATCAATTTGGAATTGAAGTTAAAGGATTTGGGGTTTTTAAGGATGAGAACTATGAGGTTAGAGAATTTATATCTTCACCACGAGATAATACTACACTAACTTCGAAATTTCCAATTATTACCCAATACTTGGCACCATTAAACAAAGATAGGATTTTTGGGTCAATGTACATACTTAATGAAGGTCAAATGAATTTTAGAGAACTAAAAGGGAAAACTCTAATGTTAGGAGCTATGAAAAGCAAAGGCTTTGGTGAGATAATAATTGAAAATGTCAAGGAGCTAGTGATTCACGAAGAAGATTTTACTCAGGGTAAACTTTGTGCAAACATATATTACAGTTATATTAATGATTTTAAGATAAAAGTTTTGGCCCCAAAGTTAGGATATTTAATTAAAGGTTATGACTTTATTGGACAAGGTGTATACAAGAAAGTTACAGCTGAACTAGCACTTATGGAAGATAGTATTATTATTGGACCAAAAATCTTTATAAAAAGGAATGAAGAAACATATTATGATGAATAGCAGGGTTGTATTAACAAAAATCGATGAAATAATTAAGAAAATTGTAAATGATCCTGACATATTCTATTTAGATCCGGTAATTTTCGATGAAGAAGAGTGGGATAATACTAGATGTTTATGGAAAGATAAAAGAATAGATGATATTCTTGAAAAGCTTAAAGAGAAAGAAGCTACATTTAGAGATGAAGAAGAAGTTTTGAACCTTCTTAACTCATTAAGGGTATTAATTGAGAACTTCCCTTCACTTTTTGATGATTTGCTACGCATTTTAGACAAATTTGGATATCTAAAGAAGTATAACCTACCAGAAATGGATAAGTTTGGTAGAGTTCTTGAGATGTATAGCATTTCTACATTAGATGCATTCTTTAGAGAAAAAATACGAAGAGAGCGAAATAAATATAAGAAAAGGGCTTTAGCAAAACTGTTAAACTATACTAAGGAAGCCTTAAATAGTGGCGTTTCAAAAATTGAGTTGGCATACATTTTAAGAAAGTTGGAAACTTTTAAGATCTTTTACAATCCAAAAGAATATTATGGAGGTACATGAAATGATCGCGTTTGAAAATTTAGAAAGTGAAGAAGTGGGACAGTATAAGATTAAAAAATTAAAAATAAAAGTTACTGTAGAAAAAGATTCATGGTTACACATAGGTTGTGCTGAAGATCCTTTGACAGGCAAAAAAGGTGCTATATTTAAGGTAGATGGTGTACCGATCATACCAGCTAGTTCTTTTAAAGGAGCCTTAAGATATCAATTAGAACAACTGTTTATTAGAAAGTTAGATGAGTTTAAAAGAGAATTTAATATTAGTGATGATAATGTTCTAAAACCTTGTATCCCCTCACCTAAACCGACTTATGCCGAAAAACAACTAGTTAATGCAGGGTATAGAGGAGAAATTGTAGTTGGGAGAGATAGAACATATGGATGCCTAATTAAAGTTCAGGAGAATTCTATAGATATACCTAAAATTAATGGTCAGGATGTAGGGATATGTCCAGTATGTTACTTTATGGGATGTACAGGGCTTATGGGATTTATCAGAATTAGTAACTTTTATCCAAAGACCCCTGAAAACATCATTATTGAACAAACGAATATAAGGTTAGATCGTAGCACAAAAACTGCTGCACATGGAGCAATAGTTCATGGAGAACAGGTTAAACCAGGAACGACTTTTATTGGAACAATAGAAATAATAGAAGAGTGTCCGCAAGGGTTTAAATTCGGAGAAGCTAGAAGAATTGGTAATACTATTATAGATAAGTGGCTTGAAAATTGGGGAGGTAGTAAATCTTTAGAAGAAAGAAAAGATTTCCTACTAAATAATATATTAATTCCAGCAATAAAAAACATAATCTTTCTTGGGGGCCAAAAGACAAGAGGTGGGGGTAAAATAAAAGTTGAAATCGAGGAATAGTTACCACATAGGAGAATTTGAGTTAATTTTTGAGTAAGTTTAAAGAAAGGGAAGTTAGATTTAGAGTTGAAGTAAAGAATTGCTAAATTCTTGCATAAAACTCTTTGGGAAAAAGTTAAGTTATAATCATATGATTTCCAACAAAAATAGTATTCTATTAGTTATAGTACAATATTCCTCAAAAATTCTTTCTTTTTCCACTTGAGGTAAATCTTTACAACCTATATCTCCTTTAAACAATTTTTCTCTAAATACTTGCTCTGGAAAGGTAGCGGAAACAATCTCTTTTTTGCTTATACTCTTTCTAGTTCCTAAAATAAAAGACATATCGCAAGATCTAATATATCTAACCTCTTCATCGCTGAAAATCAATGCATAATATGTAGCACCACATTTAATAGGTGGGCAGAAAAGGGGATATTTCCAACAACATCTATAGTATTTACATCCACACAACATTCTACATAATTTTAACAAAGTTAAAAGTTGATCTCTTCTTATATCAAATCTACCTTTTGAATTAACCTTTTTCCACTGAATAAAAATAATTCTTTCACCAGGAAATTCGATTGCAACATCGGCACCATAAATCGGCTCTAGTTTTCTACCATGGATAATCTTCTTTCTTAATCTTTTTTTATCACCATCTATTTCTAGTGTAACATCTAAAGTTTTACCATCTTTCTTATCGATGTCAACTTTTCCTTTTTCTATTATGTAATTATATTCTTTTTTTCAAATCCCCCTTACTTCATCTATTTCTTTTTCTTTAATTCCAAGTAAGTGACCTATGGTTTTAGAGATATATACTAGTTCCTCGTTCATTTTTTACCACTATCTATTTTAGGAAGATAGCTAACTTTCCCTACCTTTAACCACTCTAAAGCGTGATCTTCGCAAAAATACAATTTTGGCTTTCCACTTTCATCTGGTAAGTAATATTCTGCAGGTTTATCGCAAAATGAACATTTGGGTCTTTCTTTCTCGTTTTTACTTTCCTTTCTCATACTAATATGTAGTACGCTTTTGTTTTTTAAAGGATTTTTGCCTTAGATGCTTGAAGATAAGTTATTTAAAATCCAGAGAATATCCTACTAACATGATAAGTCTAAGCCATAAGGAGGAGAAAATTATTGATCTTGTTAAGCGAGCATATGAGGGAAGGCTCGTATTACCAGATTTCCAGAGAGACTTCGTATGGACTAGACAAGATATTGAAGAGTTAATAAAATCGCTATTAGAAAATGTTTTTATTGGTGTTTTATTAATCCAAAAGGTTGATAATCCTGAAAATCCACCGTTTAAGGTAACAACTGTTAAAGGTGTTCCTCCTGAGAAGATGCATCCTGAGGAGTTAATTTTAGATGGTCAACAGCGAATAACCTCTCTATTCTATGCTATATACTCTCCTGATTATCCTCTTAGAAATTCCTCATATCCCTATACGTTTTTCATAGACTTAGAAAAGTTAGCAAAAGATGACGTAGAAAATGCTGTTTTTAGTATATCAAAAAACAGTAGAGAATTTAAATCTCTTTTAGATAAAAATAGTAACTTTAATACAGAGGAGCTTAGAAAAAGAAAATGGCTTCCTCTAACATTCTTAATGGATAGTCCCAGAAGGCTGAATAAGTACCTTGAAAGCGTTTTTGGTTCGGAAGAAATCATTGACAAAATTTGGAACTATCTTGAAAAGATTCTTGATTATCAAGTGCATGTTTTCTACCTTTATAAAGCTAATCCAGAGGATGTAGTAATTTTGTTTGAAAGATTAAATAAAACGGGTATTAGACTATCTACATATGATCTTCTTGTAGCAAGGATGTACAAGTTTATAAAGCTTAAAGAGAAATGGAAAGAAGCTCTTTCTAATAATTTATACATTGCAAGACTTGCAGAAAATAACGAGGAGAACACTAAAATTCCCTATATGATTATTCAAGCCATTGTCCTAAGCAAAGGTTTTGGTATAAAGTCAAGAGAACTTATGAAAATCGATGAAAGAGTGTTAAATGAAGAAGAGTGGGATAGAGCTGTGGATATCTTTGAAAACAAAGTGTTAAGAATGGTATTTGATAGAAGCAAATACGGTATAATAGAACCAAAATGGATTCCCTATTTTCCTACCATAACTATAATACTTGCCCTATTTTTGAAATACTCATATCCATCTGAAGAAAAGATTGATAGGTGGTATTGGGCTTCTATCTTCTCAGAGAGATACTCCGGTTCTACGGAAACTGTAATGAAACAAGATTTTGAGCAACTATGTAAGTGGTTTGAAGATGATAATACTGTTCCAGATGTAATTGAAGAGCTAAAGAATCAGCTTAGAAGTGAGACATTAGGCTTAATAAAAGTAAGAAGATTTTCCAATGCGAAATATAAAGGAGTTTTTAATTTACTGTTTAAAGAAGATGTTAGAGACTTCTTTCACATTGAAACTAGCATAAGCTACGACATCAGAGAGTTAGAAGATCATCATATCTTTCCTAGAGCGTTTTTAAAGGAAAAGGGAATAGATGATGAAAGAATAGACTGTGTTCTTAATAGAACCCTAATTCTTGGTAGCACAAACAGGAGAATAAGCAAAAAATCGCCATCAGAGTATATTGAGGAAATAATAAAGGAAGTTTGTCAAAGAAGAAAAATAAGCAAAGAAGAAGCTGAAGAAGAAGCAAGAAGAATGTTCAGAAAACACTTTATAAATGATGAAATGTTCGATATTTTAAGAGATACCTCCCAAAAGACAGATAAGACAAAAGTTAAAGGAAACTTTGAAACATTTCTAGAGTTGAGAGAAAAAGAGATAATTAACAAAATTAAAGAATATGTTGGAATATTGTAAGGTGCTTTTGGGACAAATTATTTGATGCCCCTGCCGAACATTTTTAGATTTTTCGATGCCCTCATTCTTTTCTCCCTTTACCTATTACTTATTATGTGATTAACAAATTAAATATGTTTAATGCGAATAATAAATAGTAAGGTTGAAATAATGGTAAATCCTTTACCAAAATGGTTGTTTAAACGCTATTGTTTACTTTGGGTAAAGCTTAAGGATAGGGAATTCACTCATAACCAAGCTGTAAAGATTCTACCAGATAATAAACAAATGGTTAGCCTTATATTATCAGAAATAAGGAAAGCTGGTTGGCTAGAGATGAGGTTAGATCCGAAAGATGCTAGGAAAAGATTGTATAGGTTAAAATCTCCTGAATATATGATTAAAGAAATTGCTAAAGGTGTTGGAAAATGAATAAAGAAATCTTATTGGAAGAGATTAACGCAAAAGAGCTTGCAGAAAAGATAAAGAAAGGAGCTCAAGAAGCAACAAACGAAGAGGAGTTGAGGATATTTTTCGCTGAAATATTAAATCCTATTCTTAGAAGTTGGAATATTAAATTTTCCTATGAAAAAAGAGCGCCAAGATATGTAGTTTCTGGAGTGAGGAAAGACGCACTTTATGGTACAGTTATACTAGAATTTAAAGCCCCAGGTAAATTAGGAATTCCAAGAGAATTTGAAAAAGCAAAAGAACAAGTAAAAAAGTACATAAAAACAGAAGCTGTAGATCCAAGATATTACGGAAGGTATTTTGGTGTAGTGACAGATGGTTTTCACATAGCTTTTATTGGAGAAAGCCAATAGAAGCCCAGCTGTTGTTAGAAGATTTCGGTCCAAAAAGTGAAATTAGTAGAAAAATTATTTTGGCTTTGTATAAAAGTTTGGTAAAATCCAAATCTTCCAGAACTAAAATGCTATTCGAGGATTGGAAGAGAGTTTTTTCTCAGGTTTGTGCTTACTCCAAAGAAAAGTTAGAAGGTTTAGTTGATTACTACGGATTAAAAGACCATAAAATTGTTGATGTTGAAAAACTTATGTTTGCTATCCATACTTACTACACAATTTTAATGAAATTACTGACATCTGAAATTGTAACTCTATTTGCAGATAGTTTAATCGGTTCTTACTTGAAAAGATTGGAAGAAGCTTATTTGAGACGTAGGGGCGAAATGCTTATTGAACTTAAAGAGATGGAAGAAGGTGGAATTTTTGCTGAATTAGGTATAAAAAACTTCCTGGAAGCTGATTATTTTGCATGGTATTTGGATGAATGGAATGATGAAATTGCTGGACTAATTTATGAAATAGTAAAGAAACTTTTGGATTACGAGCCAGCAACAATTGAGTTGAGTCCAGAGAGGGTCAAAGACCTATTCAAAAGACTTTATCAAAATCTAGTTCCTAGAACAATTAGGCATAAGCTTGGAGAATATTTTACCCCAGATTGGCTTGCTGAATTGGTTTTGGATGAAGTTAGTTATGATGGAGATCCTGATAAAAAAGTTTTAGATCCAGCTTGTGGTTCTGGAACGTTTTTGGTTTTGGTGATAAAGAGAATTAAGGAATATGCTGAAGAACATTTCATTGACAAAAGAACACTTATAGCAAAAATTGTTAAAAATGTCCAAGGAATTGATCTAAATCCTTTGGCTGTGTTGGCTGCCAAGGCAAATTATATCATCGCTTTAGCGGATTTACTTAGATACAGACCAAGGGAAGGAATAGAAATTCCAATTTATTTGGCAGATTCTATAGCAGTTGGAAGAAGAGTTACTTTAAATGGATGGGAAGTTTATTTAAAAACCGCAGAAGGTGAATTCTGGATACCTCATGAAGTTTTAGATAAAGGTTTGCTTTCAAAAGTTTTGGAAAGTATTGAGTTTTGTGTTAGAAACAAATACTCTAAAGAAACTTTCAAAGAGTTTATAAGCAAAAAATATGAGTTAAGTAAAAACTCGATAGAATCATTAACTCGATTATATTGGAAGCTTCTTTCTCTAGAGAAAAAAGGAAGAAATAAAATTTGGACAAGGATACTGAAAAACTCTTTTGCACCTTTGCTAATAGGAAAATTTGATTATGTGGTTGGAAATCCACCTTGGATTAACTGGGAGAACTTGCCTGAGTTTTACAGGAACGATACCAAACCCTTGTGGGATTGGTACGGCTTAACAAAAACGACTAAAGGCATGGGTTTAGGAAAAGTAAAAAGGGATATGGCAATGCTCTTCGTTGCCCGATGCTTAGATAGATTTACTAAAGAAAATGGGAGATTAGCTTTCTTAATCCCTTTCACAGTTTACAAAACTCAGGCAGGAGCAGGTTTTAGAGAATTTTTAGCCAAAGGTTATTGGAAGGATGAAAAAGCAAACTCCCCATGCAAGGTTTTGAAAATTCACGATCTGGAAGAACTATTACCATTCGAAGGTGCTATGAATAGAACCTCACTTATAGTTATTGAAAAATCTGGAAAAACGGAATTTCCAATTGAATGTATATACTGGAAATCGGAAAGGAAAAATATAGACCAAGAGCTTACATTAGAAGAAGTCAAAAAAACCACTAAGAGATTTGATTTTATTCTTTTACCTTTAGAGAAAAATAAGCCGGAAACTACATGAATAGAGATAACTGAAAAAGCTTATGAGGGAATAAGAAGGTGCTTTGGTGTAACATCTTATAGAGCTTATGAAGGTGTTAACACTGCACTAAACCAAGTTTATTGGATTGAAATAATATCAAAAGAACCGAACGGATTACTAGTAACTAATCCGCCATTATCTGGGCAAAAGAAGAAAGTAAAACAAGTTAAACAAGTTATTGAAAAAGATTTGATTTATCCTCTAATAAAGGGAAAGGATGTAAAAAAATGGTATGTTATGGAAGAGCGAGGATGGATTATAGTTCCACATGACTCTAAAGCAGGAAAACCATTAAATGAGAATGAAATAAAAACGAAGTATCCCAAAACTTACAGTTATTTTATTAATTTCAAAGATGAGTTAGAAAAAAGGTCTATTCATAAATTGTGGGGCAAAAACAATCCTTTTTATTCTGTTTATGATATTGGAGACTATACATTTTACCAATACAAAGTTGTTTGGAAAGAAGTTTCAGCTAGACAACAAAAATTTGGTTTCGAAGTTGCAGTAATTGGGCCCAAAGAAACTAAACCCATCATACCAGACCACACAGTTGTTATGGTTGCTTGTAATAGTTTAGAAGAAGCTCATTATTTAGCTGCAATCCTTAACTCAAATATTGTCTCTCTAGCTTGTCTTTACATGGTAATTAGCGGATTAGAAAATCTTAATATCCCAAAATTCAATCCTAAAAATCCACTTCACCAAAAACTTTCTCAACTCTCACAAAAAGCTCACGAAATAGCCAAGAAAATTTATGAAGAAAATAGAGAAGATTTAAAAGAAGATTTAAAGAAGATTGAAGAAGAAATCGATAAAACTGTTGCTAAACTTTATGGGATAACAGATGATGAGTTAAAGGAAATTAGAAAATGCTTAATGATTTTGAAAGAGGGTGAAGTTCCAGAGGAAGAGGACGAAGGTGAGGAAGAGCAACAAATAGTTTTGCCTAAGAAAGATATTGAAATAAAGATAAATCCTTTGTTGATAAGAGGAAAATGTAGAAAAAGAACTTACAGTTTCTATTCAAAATAATACAAATAAACCAATAAAAGATGTTAAATTAGAGATTAAACTAAAATCAAAATTGCTTTTAACTAAGACTATAAAAGAAGTTAAACCAAATGATTCAGTTTCTTTGAAATTCACAGTCCTGAAGCTGAATAGTGGAGAATATGAACTAGAAATTAACTTTTCCTCGCAAAATGTGAAATTTAAAGAATCAAGGAAACTTTTTGTTAAGGAGAAGAAAAAGGCTAAGAAAACTAAAAGTTCGTTAGATGATGAGCTGAAGAGGTTGTTAGGATGAGAAATGAAAATCAGATAAAAGGGAAAATTCTAGAAGAAGTCCTTAAGTTTCATTTGGAAAAGCAAGGTTATATGGTTGTACCTAAAACTATAAGAAATTATTATGGCGTTAAAATAGATAGAGGAGATTTGTGGGTTAAAGGTCGCGGTGCTTGGCATCAAATAGACGTTCTAGGACAATTTAAGTTTCAGATTCCCTTTGTTTACCCTTTAAGATTAATTTGTGAAGCTAAATGTTGGAAAAGAAAAATTGGCTTGGATGTAGTGAGAAATTTTGTTTCTGTAGTGAAGGATATTTCTGAAAATTATTTCATAGAAAAACCAGAAGAACTAAAATTTAAGCAGAGATCTAGATTTACAGATTGTGGGGTAATTTTTTCTACTTCCGAATTTACGAAAAATGCACAAATGTTTGCTTATGCACATGGAATTTATCTTGTGAACGTAAGGGAATTATTACCTCTGATAGAAGAAATATTTGAAAAAATAAAATATGGAAATTTTGAAAAGTTAAAACGTTTTCTACTATTTGTAGAAGCTCTTAATAAAGATCCAGAAGGTAGAGAGTTTAGGGAGTACTTAATCAAAAAAGTAAAAGAAAAGTATTGTTATTTTGGCTTAGCAGGTGGAATTTATCCTGTTTGTATTGTAAGTGATGAAAAATTTCCTGAAGAAGAGTTTCGTAATAAAGATGAAGGTACTGTTAGAATTTTTTATAGATACAGAGAAGTAGAAGGAGAAAGGGAAATATTATACTTCATTCTTAAATTTGGGAGATGGGAAGGGAAGTTTCAACTTCCGAGATATATTTGGGAAAAATATATAGAATCACCCGATTTCAGAAATGCGATGCTTTCTATGAAAGAGAAACATCTTAACTACATAGATATTCCATTGATTATTGATAGTATGAGAAGGATTATCAGATTAAACTTAGATAAATCTTGGATAGAAAGCATGAGGGGGGGTAACGAAAATGGTTAGGAGGAAAAGAAAAAAGGTTAGTTTTTGGGCAACAAAAAGAGTTCCCGTGAAGGTTAGAGTTAGTTTTCGAACATCTGAAGGGAAAAAAGTATCTTTTGTTGCAACAAAAAGAGTTCCAAAAAAAGTTAAGGTGACATTTTATCTTGTCAAACCAAAAAGCTTATAATAACAAAAACATAGTAGTAATAGTTGTTCTACCAGAAAAGGGAGAAGTAAAATTTGATTTTCTTAGACGTTTTCAATTAAAAAAAGCAGGAGTTGTATTTCTTCTTTTAGAAACTCTAAGAAATGTTGTAGAAAAAGACAAAACCCACATTCTCGACTCAATAGTTCATAAGATTTATTATAGAGGTAAAAAAAATCTAGCACCATGGATACTTCAAAAACCAGCAGGCAGAATAGGTAATACTTTGTATTCTGCGTACGACGTTACTAGAGAATTCATAAAAGACTTTGATGAAAAAACCGGAAGACTTATAAAGGAGAAAAAAGAAGCTGCTTGTAGAGCTGCTATTTGCGACTGTTTTGGTTATTCTTTGACTTTTTCTTCTGAAGTTTCACCTTCGGGTGAGATTCTAACTGAAGATATAATTAAGGATTTAGTTTATGATTGGGGAGATAAAGCTAAAGAAGTATTAAAATCGTTCGGTCAAACATTTAAAAGGCTTGTGCTATTTAAAGACGGAGATATCAAGGAAAATGAGAGATTGTTACTCTCTAAAATCTTAAACGAAATAAGAAACGAATCAAAAATTAGATTTGAAGTTTATTCAGTTGTAAAAAGAAGGATTGAGCGGTTTTTCTATAACGAAGGAAATTTACCTCCTGGCACGTATATACTCCTCGATGAAGATTCTATCTTTTTAATTTCCTCTGATATTCGTCATCTACGTGATAAAGAAACTGGAGAAGAAAAATTCACAATCATTCCAATTTATATAAAAAAAGAAATTAGCATTGGAGAATTTGAAAAGACAATCGATATAAAAACTATAGCTCAAGAATTTTTTGATTTAACAAGATTACATTGGCAATCCCCGCGCTTTAAAATGAAAATGTGTTTACCCCTTCAATTGGTCCAGGAAATGGGAGAATATGCACGTAGAAACTTGACTTTCCCGCACGATATTTATTACATACCTCTTTAATAAACCTCCTCTCAGCTTTCTTTTCTTCAAACTTTATTATTTCTCAAATCATGAAAGGAATAGTTGCAATCAATTTCATTTACCTGTTTTTATTTTACATAATCTACTTCAGCTTCATTACTCTAATCAAGCCTTATTTCGATGGCTTTCTGCAATATATGTTTCCATTGATTCAATCCAGTTTAAACGAACAAGGTATTACAATTGAAGATCCTACTCAAAATCCAAACTATCAGACTGGAAAGATGATAATGGACGGAATCTTGTACATAGGAGTTCCTTTGATAGCTTTGATTTATACCATCAAGACAGCTGCCATTCAAAGAGAATATTACTATTAGCTCAAACTAAAGTCACTTAAGGCACCAATTCAACCAAAGCAACCTTGGATTAGTACATTCAAGTACTTGAATGTCTTAAAGTGTTCTCTTCTTTCCTGAAATTATTCTTGCAAGCAAGTTTGTTAAAACCATTCTTTCTACTTTATCTCCTTCCTTAAAAATTTTAGATTCCAGAATTACATTTACCAACACATTAATTTCTTTTTCTGTTAAGCTTATTCTTCTCACATATTTTTTTCTTCTTTTTTCTTCCACATTCAACACCTTTTAAATCTTTGCAAGTATCTCATAGCAATTTCAATTTTTTGAGTGAAGTTACAAAGACAATCAAATACTCGAATATTCATATCAGAAAACCACTTTAAAAATTCGAGGAAATTGATTGGAAATTCCTTTAAATTTCGATGGAAAAGTACTTGAATGTACAATACACTAGGTGCCATAGGTGACTTAGGTTGCAAAGGTGACTTTAGTTTGAACAAACGTATATAACCCTTATTATCACCTTTCGTTCTCATCAATCTCATCAAACTCTATATTTGAAGATTTGATAAAACCTTGAACAAATTCTAAAGTTTCTTTATCTAAAAATCTCCAAACTAGCCAGTAAGATGAAGGCCTAACTTTACCTCTAGTTATCGTTATTAATCCTAACTTGTGCCATTCACTAAGCCATATTTCTTGGTAAAGCATTTTGGAACTTTTCTTAACTTAGATCCATTTAACCTTACTCCAGAAAGAATTCTAAAAACTTCACCAATATCAATTTCTTTCTTTAAGATAAGATGCTTGAATAAAATGCTAAAAGCTCTTTTCTTTGTTTTTGCGTCGATTTTAAAATTTTTTCTTTCTATTTCTTTCATTGTTCTCAACCTCTCTTATTCTCCTCTTTATGAACTCTATAAGCTCATCCCACTTTTCTAAGGGTCTCATGATTGAGAGAAAGGAAGAACATTTTAATAAAGAACCTCAAAGCATTACTAATATCAAAAATTATGCATCTTCTTCTCTTTTACTATTTTGCTAATTTCTTCCCAAATTCCAGGAAACTTCTTTTCCATTACCATGAAAAACGCTTTAAGAATTTCTGACCATTCATCGATTTCTCTTAGCTTATTTTCAGATAGAACCAATTCCATTAACTCTTTTTCGTCTAGAGGAGTTTTACACCTATAACAAATTTTTGCAAAATATGGATTTAATTCTCCACATTTTGGACAAACTTTAAATTTTTCCTTCTCTTCTTCACCATCAATTTTAATTCCATACACTTTAGCTAACAAACTTTCCTCAACATCTCTTTGACTTAAGTGTAAATAAGTTTGAGCCATATCAGAATCAGGAACCCACCCAGCTATTTGTTTTAGAATTTGCTCTGGCAAATGTTTAGCTAATTCAGTTAAGCGAGTATGTCTAAATAAATGAGGGTGAATTCTTTTCTTTATTCCAACTCTTTTACAAAGATTCTTTAACCTCATTCTCAAAATTGAATATTTCATCGGTACTAACTTACCTTCCCTATTTTTGTAAAAGAAGAGAGAAGCCTCAGGATTTTCTTTGAATGGATGCCATTCGATAAATTGTCTTAACAAATTGGCAAACTAAATTATCGGAATAACCCTTTGCCCTGTTTTTCCTTTAACGATTATCTTAGCTCCATACCGATTGAAACTAACATTTTGGATTTTTAGGCTAAGAATTTCTCCAACTCTAGCTCCAGATTCATATAATAAACCAATCAAAACCTTAGTTTGCAAATCATCGGTAGCATTCATTAATTTGTTAAACTCTTCCTCTGTTATAAGATATTCGGGAAGTAAAGAATTCTTAGGTTTTTTCGTGTTTATAATATTAACATTAAGGTCAAGACCATATTTTTTATTGATCCATTTCACAAACATTTTAAGAATTTTTAAATCAGTTACTTTGGTCCAATCATTACAATTTCGATCTATAATCTTTAGAATAATAGTCTGAAGATCTTTTTGAGTCAATTCATTAAAGTTTCTAGGAGTAAGGTAGCAAAAGAGTTTGAGTGATGCTAAAATTCTTAGCAATCTATTAGTTGATAAATTTTGACTTTCTTTAAACTTTAAAAATTCAGTTACTATTTCCTTATTCTTTTTGGTAATATTTGAATTGTTAAGAAAATTTTCAAAGCTCTTTTTGTATCTTAGTTTTTGCATATGAGAAAGAGAAGTGTAAGACTCTTTAAAATCGACGAAGGGCATTGAAAAAACTGACTTATGCCCCCGCCGGGATTTGAACCCGGGTCACGGGCTCGAGAGGCCCGTATGCTTGGCCATCTACACCACGGGGGCATAATATTAATTAACTGATTATGAACTTTAATACATTAAAAATTTTAATAATGTGAGTTCATCTCCAAATTTTCCTTTGTAAATAGAAATATTTTTATATGAAGCTATAAACCTCACTTTAATTTATCCATTATTAATCCATTAATAATGTAAGATGTCGATCTTTGTCGTAAGGACAACAGTTGGTAAGGAAAGAGCTGTAGCAGATATAATTCACAGTAGAGCAAGAACTAGAAATCTTGGTGTAAGGGCCATTTTAGTACCTTCAGACATTAGAGGTTATATTTTCGTTGAGGCTGCTAATAGAAATGATGTTGAAGTAGCTACAAGAAAGTTGCCTCACGTAGCAACGATCCTTAGAAGCGAAATCTCGATTAAAGATATTGAGCATTATATTTCTGAGAAACCATTGGTTAAGGATATTAAAGAAAAATACATCGTTGAGGTAATTTCTGGCCCATTTAAAGGCGAAAGGGCTAAAGTTGTCAGAGTCGATAGAAATAAAGGAGAGGTTGTTATAGAATTGCTCGGAGCTCCTGTTCCAATTCCAATTACTGTTAGAATGGATGCTATAAGAGTTATTGAGAAAGAGGGAGAAAAAGAATGATAAAGGAGGAAAAGGAAGTACAGCTACTGGTTGAAGGAGGCGGTGCGTCGGCAAGCAAGCTCGGTCCCGCATTGGGACCACTAGGTGTTAATATAGGGCAAGTTATTGCTGAAATTAATAAAAAAACGGCGGAGTATAAAGGATTAACAGTTCCTGTCAGAGTAATTGTTAACTTAAAAACAAGACAATTTAGAGTTGAAGTAGGAACACCACCGACCTCCGCTCTAATAAAGAGGGAGATTGGGATAAAGAAGGGAGCAAGTGATAGAAAAAGTTCAGCTGGGGATATCCCTTTGGAGAAAGTTATAAATGTTGCTAAGATAAAAATGAAGGATATGCTTGCGAGTAATTTAAAAAGAGCTACGCTTGAGGTACTTGGCACTTGCGTCAGTATGGGTGTTACTGTTAATGGAAAGGATCCTAGGGAAATACAAAGAGAGATAGAGGAGGGTAAGTATGATAGTGTGTTAAAATGAAGATTGAAGATGCAATCAAACAGGCATTGGATAGGAGTAAGAAGAGGAAGTTTATTCAAACTGTTGAGCTTGTAGTTAACCTGCAGAATATTGACTTAAAAAGGCCAGAAAATAGGATCAATATCGAGGTCGTATTACCAAATAGTCCGAAAAAGCAGAGGAAGGTCTGTATTATTGCTGAGGGGGAACTTGCCTATAAAGCTAAGGAGATGGGACTTAAGGTTGTAACTAAAAAGGATATTGAAGAACTTGCTAAAAATAAAAGAGCAGCCAAGAAACTTGCCAAAAATTATGATTTCTTCATCGCGCAGGCAGACCTTATGCCTCTGGTTGGTAGATACCTAGGCAAATTTTTAGGGCCGAGAGGAAAAATGCCAAAACCAGTACCAGTAACCGCTAATTTGAAACCAATTGTTGAGAGGGCTAATAAGACTGTTAAAATAAGGCTTAAGGAAAATCCTGTAATTCATTTACCGGTAGGTAGCGAAAATATGGAGATTAGTAAAATTGCCGAAAATGTAAAAACAGTTTTGGAAACTATTGAAAGCAAGCTCGAAAAAGGAAAGTCGCAGATAGCTGATGTTTATATAAAAACAACGATGGGTCCTGCCGTTAAGGTATAAAAATGCCGGCGCAGTGGAAAGTTAAGGAGGTAGAGGAACTAGCAGAGTTGTTAGGCGAATACTCTGTAGTAGGAATAGCTAATATCTTCGAAATTCCGGCCTGGCATATGCAAAGAATTAGGACGGAAATGAAGGAAATTGCAAGAATAAGAATTGCTAAGAAGACATTGATAAGAAAAGCTATTGAAAAACTTGGCAGAAAGGATTTGGAGAAGTTATTGCCTTACCTGGAGAATGGTTTTCAACCGGCTCTGGTTCTGAGTAATGCTAATCCGTTTGAGATCCATAAAAAGCTTAATGAGCTTAAAATAAACATTCCTGCAAAACCAGGAAGAGTTGCTAAGAACAATATTGTGCTTAAGAAGGGAGAGACACCCTTTAGGCCAGGACCTATTTTGGTGCAGCTGGAGAAGCTTGGTGTTCCTGTTCAGGTAATTGGGGGGAAGATACATATAACAAAGGATCACGTACTTGTAAAGGCTGGAGATATAATTACCGATCAACTTGCGGAATTGCTTAGCCAGTTAGGCGTTGAACCAATTGAAGTGAAGCTGGATTTGGTAGTAGTTTGTGATAGGGGTATGATAGTTCCTAAGGACTTGCTTAATTACGCTATTGATACTGAGGCAAGAAAAAGAGAGCTGATCAAAGCGCACGAAAATGCATTAAAGCTTGCAATTAAAGCTAGAATATTTACAAAAGAAACAATCGAGTTCTTGCTTAGAGAGGCTTATGAAAATGCTAAGAAGCTTGCAATTAATGCTTGCATAATTGATAAGGAAACTATTAAAGACATACTAAGAGTAGCATATGCAAGAGCTTGCAAGTTAAAAGAAATGGTTAGAGATTCTCAAGGTTAGTTGGTGTTTATCTCAATTCTCTTTTAGAAGTTGTGCATAGGGGTATTGATCCATATAACTAACTCTCTCAATCCTCTCAATCCATAGGAATAGAAATTCTTTAGACGCTCAAATTCTTCTAGCTTCCTTATCAACTATTTTAGCCTTTTCTAATTCTTTTATTAATTCCGTTATCTTCTTATTAAGTTAATTTCCAAAATTCCTTTCCTTAATTTAATAACCCCTCTTTTTCTACTCGTATCCAACACCCCAAAATTTTATTATATTCTTAGGGGGCTTAATTTTCTCTTTCCCGTACCTTACTAATGGTTTTGCCAAATGCCTTCTTGCAGAAGGTAAGCACTCGTACAAGCCTTTCCTTATTTTACGTTCAACCCTAACCCTGATTGGCTTAGCTTTCTTAAATATTCTTCTACATTTCTTGCATCTGTATCCCTTATTTTTCCCTAAGGAGCTAAGGGATTTATTACAGTACGGACATTTTGGGTTTCTTAGCTTAAATAAATCCTTAAGCCCAATTATTTTTATTTTTTCAATATTTAGGGTTAGCCTGCGTGTTGATGTGGCAGGCCTTATTCCTCCGTAAGCTCTTATGTAATCTCCTTCAACAAGCAACCTTGCAACTTCATGTAAACCAGTCTTCTTGTATGCTACGCAATCTAGGCATCCAGTATTATCATCTACAACAATTTTTACATGACCTCCTTGCAGAATTTCAACACTTTTTACAACACCTTCAACAATGGCTGATTGGTAAGGTCTTATGCTAGATACTTTTCTGAACTCTAGATGCTCATCCGTTGCTTGATTTGTCCTAAATATTGCCCATCTATCAATTTTTTCGAAAAATTTTACCATTTTAAACGCCTTCTTAACAGCCCATGCATATTCTCCGCGTATTCCAGCAAGCACAGGATCGTAACCATGAGGCGTTATTAGCAGGTTACCCCTCTCATCTATATTGTCAAAGACAAAACCCCTTAATGCCATATCCATCTTAATCACAGAATTCCTGTCAACTTTCCTCTTTCTCCTTTTGCTTTTTCTGTAAACCAAAATTTCGTATGTGTAATCTCCATCAAGCATATTTCCTATCGCAGCTGTGGCACCCAGAGCCCCCAACCCTTTACTAATAATCTCCAAATTTTTTAGTTTGTTTTCAAGCTTTTCAAGCAATCTGAACGTTACAACATCCTTAACAGCCCGCTTAGCATAAATTCTAAGCGATTTTGGAAGCTTAGCTCTGCAGGAGAATATGACTATTCCTGGGCTGGAATCTTCTTGTCTGTTTCTTTCAACAACCCTCAAAACAACATCCTTTATTTCATCAACATCCTTTTTTTCAGCCTTTATTCTTAGACAAATAGCAGCGTTTCCTCTTGTTTTAATGGGGATGTTTGGATTAAGTCTTATAAGGTTAGGGTAATCGAGAAATCTGTAATTCTGTAATTTCTCAATTATTATGCCTGCAACGTATGTTGTACAACCCCCCATCAACGAATCTGTGCTATCTATGCCGATGTGAATGTTTAGCATTCCCGCAAACATAAACTCCCTCTTGAATCTCAACTCCACATTCTTCACAAATTAATTTTTTGCATGCCTTGCAAACAGTTTCAGCCAAATTTTTGTGACAGTGCTGGCAAAGAAGTAATTTGCATGCCTCACAAAGATTACTGCTTGGATCTATACATTGTTCACACACAATTCTACCACATACCTTGCATTTATATTTTCCCTCGCCACCGCACAGCTCGCAAATCATGTTAAAAATTAACTAATATATTCAAGATAATAGAAATTAATAGTTATGCTGTTTGCGATTTTAGGACCAGTAATCCTGCTGATACTTTTGGTTTTAGGTCTTCTCATACCAATCATAGGTTTACCTCTGTACTACCTAACCCTTATAGCATTTATACCATTTGAAGGCATTCCGAAGGGGCTTGTTCTTCTCATTCCCATAGCCATCGGCACCTTTGCCTGGTACAAGGATTATGATAGATTGGGCTTGGTTATTGCCCATGTTTTGACAATGGCTATTTATGTAGTGTTGCATCCCGGATTCACGCTGATGTGGATTATTATAGGCTTATTTCTAACAGCACTAGCAATATTTGCGATACCCCTCTTTTGTGGAGAAAGCATTGGCGCATTTTTCCTCTCTGAAGGGACAGCAACAGCCGCTGTTGCTAGAACTTTTCCAAGAATAGGCAAACTTCAGGGGAGTATAGTTTCCAGAATCACTGGAGAATATAGCGAGATCCCAAAGATTAAAGGAATAGTTGAGGGTATCTCAACTAGGGAGGTGGCCAAAGAGGCTATGCACACCGTTGAGAGGATGGAAAAAGAAATGGAAAAAAGAGCTGCCAAACTTGAAGCACAACAAAGTCAGGCCATAGCAAGGGAATTGGCTGAGGCAGCAAAGGTTTCCAGAAGTGGGGGTGGCAGTGGCTTAGGTGGTGCTGTACTACTGCTACTTATCCTTTTCGTACCCTTTGGCCTCTTCGTATCGTGGTATATAAGCCACTGGCTTAGTAATTATCTAGGCTGGTTTACACCGATTCTTGGATGGATTTTCGTCATAGTTGGGATAGTTCTTATTGTTTTGGGCGTAATTTTCCTACCGTTCATATTGATTCTGGGACCGCTCGGTGTAGTATTGCTTGGATTAGGTTTCATGATTGTCGCTGGCTCAACAATAGATGCTATGATCAAAGGTTTTGTGGAGTCTTTACCCTTCAACTTCACGGCACTTAAGCTAAGTATTAGCGAAACTTGGTCGAATTTCAAAAATTCTACTGCATATTATATTCTTACTGGAAAATGGGAGTATGTTATTACGAATCCTTGGCAACCTCAGCAAGGGGGTATTATTAGAAAACCCGAATATGCTTTAACTATTTCAGAATTTGATACAGTCGCAAAGCCAAAATATGGTCTTATAGATTTATCAATGAAAATGCGCCTCAGAAATGATGGCTCGTCTACTCTAGAAAATGTTTACCTAAACATAAGCTATGAGTTGCTAGCAGGCGATGAGGAAAATCCCTCTTCATGCCCAGTT